>WBZR01000007.1_pt1:152500-389992 | contig 389992 bp, 342 predicted proteins | sample 5204231 | NCBI WGS metagenome assembly WBZR01 (sample SAMN12412403, study PRJNA552823) | activated sludge metagenome | isolation source: activated sludge from anammox sidestream of wastewater treatment plant... | place: USA: Virginia | collected 2017-08 | reverse complement strand
CAGGGCTGGCCAGCTTCCTCGACGTGTCACCGACACGACTGCGTCGCTGGCCAGCCCTGCTCCTTGCGCTTCACGGGCATCCGTCACTCTCGGCTCACGGTTCATGAATAGGTCGGGCTAGAGCTCGTTCCGCCGGATCACGTTCGTGAGCTTCCAGGCGCTCGGCCGGATGCGCCGGGCCTGCGTCGCGAAGTCCACTTCGACCAGCCCGAAGCGCGCCGAGTAGCCGTCCGCCCACTCGTAGTTGTCGAGCAGCGACCAGTGCAGGTAGCCGATGACCGGCACCCCGTCGGCGATGGCCCGTGCGACCTGCCACAGGTGCAGGAAGATGAACACCCAGCGGTCGTCGTCCTCGTGGGCGGGGACGCCGTTCTCGGTGATCAGGATCGGCAGTCGGAAGCGCGCGAACTCGCGCAGGAAGCGCGCGAGTCCCTCCGGGTAGATCTCCCAGCCGAGGTCGTTGAGCTTGCCCACGTGCTGGCGGTTGTCGAGCCGGCAGGCGCCGCCCATCCAGCCGGGCAGGTCCAGCCCGGTGTTCTTCACGAAATCCCGCGTGTAGTAGTTCATGCCGATGAAGTCGAGCGTGCGGCCGTGCGGCAGCCGCTCCCAGAACAGTCCCGGCACGCGCAGCACGCCGGTGTGCAGGGCGTCCACGAACAGGTGATTGAAGAAGTAGCTGCGCACCCGCACCGACAGGCGGTCGCGCAGACTCCGCGGATCGCAGGCGGACAGCGCCAGCACGTGCTTGGCGATGCTGACCTTCGCGTCCGGCCGGTGCCGGTGAATGACGTGATAGGCGCGCACGTGGGCGCGCAGCATGTGCCGCAGCACCGAGAACGCGACGCGCCAGTCGGTCCTGCCCGGCGGCCACTGGCCGATGATCCAGCCCTTGAAGACCTGCACGACCGGCTCGTTGAGCGTGATCCACCAGCGGGCGAGCGGTCCCAGCTCGGACAACACGTGGTCCACGTAGCGCGTGAAGCGCTCTTCCATCGCCGGGCTCTCCCAGCCGCCCTTCGCGGCCATCCACCGGGGCATCGTGTAATGGTAGAGCGTGACGACCGGTTCGATGCCGCGCTCGCGAAGGGCCGTGAGTACGTCGCGATAGTGCGCGATCGCCTCCTGCGACCAGCGGCCCTCCTCGGGCTCGATGCGGCTCCACTCCAGCGAGAAGCGGTGCGCGTTGTGTTCGAGCGCCTGCGCCAGGTCGAAGTCGCTCCGGTAGCGGTGGAAATGATCCGCCGCCTTGCCCGACGGCTCCGGAACCCGGCCCGCGGCCTCCCAGTCCCACCAGTCGTTGTTGGTGTTGTCGCCCTCGACCTGGTGCGCGGAGGTCGAGGCTCCCCACAGGAAGCCGGGAGGAAAGCGGAAGTTCGACGCATGCGCTCCGAGCTCGGGTGCCCGGACAGGCTCCGGCGGTCCGCCGGCGTCCTGCGCACCCGCCGGATCCGGCGCGGGACCGCCCTCGTGTAGGATGCGCTCGTCCATTCGCGCGCCAGTATCGAGCGCATCCCTCCCACCCACAACCCGACCCGCGGAGGCTCCATGGCGGTCCCCCTCCAGTCCCACGTCCTGCGGCGGCCGCGTGGCTGGCGCAGCGAGGAGGCGGCGCTGTTCGTCGCCCAGCTCGACGATCTGAGCCGGCTGCTGTGGCGCGACATGGCGGGCGCCTCGTCCGGCGAACTCGTCTGGCAGCCGAAGCGCGGCTTGAACACCCAGGGAATGTTGCTCGCCCACATGGCGATCGTCGAGGCGTTCTGGATCCAGCGCGCGACCACCGGCGTGGACGACGCGAAGCTCGAACGCCTGCTCGGAATCGGAGTGGACGACGACGGCATTCCGCTGCCCGCGGGCGGCACGCCACCGCGCGCACTCCACGGCTGGAAGGTCGGGGACTACCGCGCGCTCGAAGCCCGCGCGCGCTCGTTCACCCGCCGCCACGTGCGCCGCTTCACCGCCGCCGATCTTCAGGAGTCGGTGCGGGCCGACCGGCCCGGCGGACCCCGTCGCAGTTTCCAGCGGCGCTGGATCCTCCATCACCTGGTCGAGCACTACGCCGGACACTACGGCCAGATCCTGCTGCTGCGCCACCTGTACCGGAGCCGGCGCGCGAAGCGCTGAGCCGGTCAGCCCCCGGCGAGCAGCCCCGAGAGCTCGGCGCAGCCGCGCCGGACGTCGGCGGGAGACGCGATCAGGCTCACGACCAGGTGCTCCCCGCGTTCGAAGCCGTAGAAGTCGCCGGGGTGCACGGCCACCGATCGCTCGAGCAGCGACAGGGCCCAGTCCCCGGCGCCGCGCGTCGCGGGCACTCGCAGCACCGCGCTCCAGCCGCCGAGCCCCGGCAGCCGCGTCACGACCGGCCGGGCCAGCGCCAGCGCGTCGAGCGCCTCGAGGTTCGCCACCAGTCGTTCGCGTACGCGCGGCACGAACTCGCGTGACAGCGCAAGCAGGGCGGGCAGGGCCGCCTGCACCGGCGAGCCGACGCTCAGCTGCAGATCGGCGAGCCACTCGAGCCCTGCCAGGGCCTCGTCACGGGCCCGCGCCGGCCCCGCGGCCACGATCCAGCCGAGCTTGAGCTGCGGCAGGCCGCATTGCTTGCTGAGCCCGCCCAGCACGAAGGTCGGTGCGCGGCGCGGACCGTCGAGCCACGACGGCAGGGACGCCCGGCCGGGCCAGGGGTGCTCGCGGAACACTTCGTCGGCAATGAGGGCGCAGCCCGCGCGCTCGACGGACGCCTCCACGAACTCGCGCTCGTCCCGATCGAGGCACGTGCCCGTGGGGTGGTTCGGCTCCACCAGCACGACCGCCTTCGCCGTCCGAAGCGCGGCGGTGAACGACCCGCGATCGAGATGCCAGGCGCCGTCCCACGCGAGCCGGTAGGTGAGCGGCCGCACGCCCTCGGCCAGCGCCAGCGGCTCGAAGAGCGGGTAGCTCGGCGCCGGGAACGCGATGGCCTCGCCCGGGTCGGCGAGCAGGCGAAAGAGCTGCGCGTAGCTCTCGCTCGTGCTCGCGGTGATCACGACGCGGTCCGTTTCGGCGTGCAGGCCGCGCGATTCCAGGTCGGCCGCGATCGCCGCGCGCGCCGCCGGCTCCCCGAGCGGGGCCGGCATGCAGGAACCGACGCCGGCCGCCGCCAGCGCCTCGGCCGCCGGCCCGAGAGGCGAAAGCCCGAGCGCGCCCGGATGGCTCGCGGTCAGGTCGGCGATGGGTCCGCCGGCCGCCCGCAGCGCGGCCAGCTTTCGTGCCCAGGCGTTCGGTTCGGGATTCTCGGGGACGCGATGCGACAGCATGCGCGCAGGTTAAGCGTCGCCGCGCGGCGCGGGCAACGCCCGACGGGACGCGAAACGCCCCGGCGATCGAGGCCGCCGGGGCGTTCGGAACCGCGACCGCATCGAGGGCTAGGTGCCCTCGCTCCAGGTGGCCAGGTACTTCACCTGCTCGGCCGTCAGCGTGTCGATCTCGATGCCCATGCTCTTGAGCTTCAGGCGGGCCACTTCCTTGTCGATCGGCTTCGGAACGACGTAGACGTTCTTCTGCAGCTTGCGCGCGTTGCGACGCAGGTACTCGACACTCAGCGCCTGGTTCGCGAAGGACATGTCCATCACCATCGCCGGGTGGCCTTCGGCCGACGCCAGGTTGATGAGCCGGCCCTCGCCGAGCAGGAACACCCGCTTGCCGCCCTTGAGCCGGTACTCGTCCACGAACGGGCGGGCGACCTTCTTGCTGACCGCCATGCGCTCGAGCGACGGGATGTCGAGCTCGACGTTGAAATGCCCGCTGTTGCAGACGATCGCTCCGTCCTTCATGGCCGCGAAGTGCTCGCGGCGGATGACCGACTTGTTGCCGGTCACCGTGATGAACAGGTCGCCCTTCGGGGCCGCCTCCTCCATCGAACAGGTGATGTAGCCATCCATCTGCGCCTCGAGCGCGCGCAGCGGGTCCACTTCGGTGACCATGACCGTGGCGCCCATGCCCTTGGCACGCGCGGCGAGACCGCGGCCGCACCAGCCGTACCCCGCGATCACCACCGTCGAGCCCGCGACCAGCATGTTGGTCGCCCGCAGCACGCCGTCGAGCGTGCTCTGGCCGGTGCCGTAGCGGTTGTCGAACAGGTGCTTCGTGTCGGCGTCGTTGATCGCGACGACCGGGAAGCGCAGCTTGCGGTCCGCGGCCATCGCCCGCAGGCGGGTCACCCCCGTCGAGGTCTCCTCGGTGCCCGCGAAGACGTCCTTGAGGAACTTCGTCTTCTTGGTGTGCAGCACGGTCACGAGATCGCAGCCGTCGTCCATGGTGACGTGCGGACGCGCCTCGATGCACGAAACGATGTGCGAGTAGTAGGTCTTGTGGTCCTCGCCCTTGATGGCGAACGTCGGGATGCCGTAGTGGCCGACGAGCGCCGCCGCCACGTCGTCCTGGGTGCTGAGCGGGTTCGAGCCGCACAGGTAGACTTCCGCACCCCCGGCCTTCAGGGTGCGCGCGAGATTCGCGGTTTCGGTCGTGACGTGCAGGCAGGCCGCGATGCGCACGCCCCGGAGCGGACGCTCCTTCGCGAAACGCGCGCGGATGGCGCGCAGCACGGGCATGTTGCGCTCGGCCCACTCGATGCGGGCGCGGCCGGCGCGGACGAGGCCCATGTCCTTCACGTGGCCGGGGATGACGATGTCTTCGGAAGCGGCAGGACGGCGTTTCGCCATGGTCTCTCCTGGTGAGTGCGGACGACGGGAACGTGCGGGCAACGACGCGCAGGAGCATGCCGGAATCGGGCGCGCGTCTCAATCGGAAATTGAGTTCTTGTGGTGGCCAGCCGATGATGTTATGCGTATGCATATGAAACGAACCACGCTGATTCTCGATCCCGCCCTGTACGCGGAACTCCGGCGCCGCGCCGCGGTCGAAGGGCGCACGCTCACCGAGCTGACCGAGCGGACCCTGCGTCTGGGGCTGGACGCCCACGCGCCGTCCCGCCGCGTACGCGTGCAGCTTCCCTCCTACGACCTCGGCCCGTTCCTCGCGGACCCCGCGCGCCGCGACGATCTGCCCGGCCTTCCGCCGGGCGAGGACGACTGATGCGCGCCGTGGACACCAGCCTGCTCGCCTACGCGGTCAACCGCTACGCGCCGGAACACGCACGCGCCGCCGCGGTGCTCGAGGCGCTCGCCAACGACGACCGGTCGTGGGCGCTGCCCTGGCCGGCGGTTCACGAGTTCCTCGCCCGCGTCACCCACCCGCACGCCGTCGCGCGCGCCCTTCGCCCGGCGGACGCGTGGGCGTTCGTCGAGGAACTCGCGCGCAGTGCCTCGCTGCGCTGGCTCGCCCCGACCGAACGGCACGCCGCCGTCGCCTCCGAGGTGCTGGCGCTCGCGGCCGGCGGCGGCCCCGCCTGGCCCTCGGGGTTCGAGACCGCGGTCGTTCTGCGCGAGCACGGCGTGCGCGAGCTGCTGTCGGCAGACCGCGGCATGCGCCGGTATCGCTTCCTGGACGTGCGCGACCCCGTGCACGGCGAACTGTGGACGCCGGCCGAGCCGCCGGCCCGCCGCTATCGTACGCTCACGCGTCGCCCCCGACGCCCCACTTCCTGAGGAGGATGCCGTGGACCCTGCACGCGACCGTTTCGCCCGGACCCCGTCGCCCCCCTACTGGGCGGTGATGTTCTCGAGCCAGCGCTCCCCCGAGGACCCGGAAGGCTACGGCCGTATGGCCGCCGCGCTCGCCGACCTCGCTCCGGGTCAGCCGGGCTTCCTCGGCATGGAAAGCGTGCGCGGCGAGGACGGCTTCGGCATCACGCTGGCCTTCTGGGAGAGCGAGTCGGCGATCGCGGCGTGGAAGCGCCTCGCGGCGCACCAGCACGCCCAGCGTCTCGGCCACGAGCGCTGGTACGACGAGTTCTTCCTGCGAATCGCGCGCGTCGAACGCGCGTACACGAAGGCGACGAGCACGCGCGAAGGGCTTTGAAGGAACTCCCGTCGCCCGCGCGGAATCCGTCCCCCGGCGCTACCCTCGCCCGCGCCACTGCGCGAGCAGCTCCGCCTCGCGGGCGGGCCGGAGGGCCCTCGATCCCTCGCGCGCGGCGTCGGGCCGGGCGATGTCCCATGCGAGCGTGTCCCGGACCGTGTCGGCGATAGGGCGATACGAAAGCCCGTTCGCCCGTGCCCGCCCGACACTGACCTCGTCCATGCCCTCCTCCCCGGCCGGCACCCACAGGGGCAGCTCGGTCCACGGCTCGACACCGCGTTCGAAGAGGAACCCGCAGTCCACCCACACGAGCCGCGGCGTCACGCCGAGGGCGTGCGCGGCGCTCTCAATCAGGCCGCGGAACGTCAGCGGCTCGGCGGGTCCGGTCGCGTTGAACGTCCCTCCGGACCCGCGTTCGATCATCCCCAGCGACCAGGCAGCCAGGTCGCGCGCGTCAATCAACTGCACGGGCTGTCCGGGGACGCCGGGCACGAGCACGTCGCCACCGCGTGACAGCCGACGCGGCCAGTAGCCGAAGCGGTCGGTCGGGTCATGGGGCCCGACGATCAGTCCCGGCCGGACGAGCAACGCGCGTTCGGCGAACGCGCGCACCACCTCCCGCTCGCAGGCCGCCTTGAGGGCGCCGTACGTCCCGCCCGAGACAACCTCCGTCGTAGGGTCGGCCAGCGTCGCGAGCGGCGCCGACTCGTCGGAGCCCGGGGCGAGCGGCGTCGCGTAGACCGAGATGCTCGAGACGAAGGCGTAGAAACCGACGCGTCCGGCCAGCGCGGCGGCGGACGCCGCGACGAGGCGCGGCACGTAGCCGCCCGGGTCGAACACGGCATCCCACGTGCGCCCGGCCAGCGCGCCAAGTCCGCCGTCCCGGTCGCCCGGAATCGTCTCGATCCCCGGGAACAGCCCCGGGGCCGTACGGCCGCGATTGAACAAGGTCACCTCGTGGCGGCGGCCGAGCGCCGCCTCCACGAAGTGCCTTCCGACGAACTTCGTCCCGCCGAGGACGAGCAGCCGCACGCGCGCTACGGCGCCGGCTTGCGGAACGTCCCGTCGGTGACCGCGGGGTTCAGCTTCACCGACGTCGTCTTCATCTGCAGGAAGGGAGCGCCGTCACGCAGCATCCGGGACTGGTGCGGGTAGCGCAGCGAGCCCTCGGGAGCCCAGTCCTCGAAGAGCTGCACGACGCGCGCCGGCCCCATCTGCCCACCGCCTTCGTCCTGGTAGGCGCAGCCCGCGAGGGTGCCGTCCTCGGCGAAGAGAAGGGTCAGGTCCTGCGACCTGGCCCCGAGCACCGCGGCCGCGCGATAGGAGGCGTCGCCGACCTTCTCCGGGGCGTCGAGCGCGGCGAGTTCGACCTTCGCCGGATCGGAGAACAGCCGCCAGAGCGAGCGCTCCCACTCCTTTGCGGTCTCCTCGGCCGCCTTCGGGTTGTCGCGCGACTGGCCCATGCCGCTCATCCAGCCCGCCTTGCCGTCGAAACCCTGGCGGATCTCGCCGAACGGCAGCTTCTGCAGCGAGACCTGCCGGTCCGGAAACGCCCACGTCTCCTCGCTGGTGAGCGCGATGCTCTGGCCCTGCATGGTCAGGTTGGCCTCGCCCGAGATCGTCACCGACTTGACCGCGCCCCACGCCGCGCTGCCGCCGGCGGCCTGCGCGGCGGCGGCGAGCCACTCGCCGCCCTTGCGCTTCGCCTCCGGGGTCGCCGCCACACCCGGGTGCTTCGAGGGCGGAGGCGGGATCGTGATGTCCACGCGCTCGACGGGCAACCCGGCGCTCGCGAGCGGACGGTCGAACTCGGACTCCTTGCCGACGATGATCGCGACCTGGCGGTCGGGGTGGATCTTGCGCTTCGCCGCCGCCAGGACACCCTCGCTCGTCACGTCTTCGAGGGCCTTCTGGTAGCGCTGGAGGAAGTCGGCCGGATATCCGATCGCCTCGTAGTAGGCCGCCCGGAACAGCACCTGGCTCGGATCCTCGAAGTTGAAGACGTAGCCGTTGACGACCGCCTGCTTCGCGGCCTGCAGTTCCGACCCGGTGAACGGTGACTGCGTGACCGCCCGCACCTCGTCGCGAACCAGCCCGAGGGCCGTCATCGTCGAGTCGTTGCGGGTGAGCGTGAAGCCCATGAAGATGCCGGGCTTCTGGAAGTCCGATCCCGCGCGGGCGCCGGCCGCGTAGGCGAGCCCGCGCTGCGTGCGGATGTGCTGGAACATGCGCGACGAGAATCCGCCGCCCAGCCCCTGCTCGAGCACCTGCAGCGCCGCGTAGTCGGGATCGTCCGCCCGCGAGCCCGGCTCCGCGACGACGATGCCGGACTGGGTCACGTCGTCCTTGGGCGCGAATACGAGCCGGGGTTCGACCGAAGTAGGGGTCGGCGGCAGCACGGGCTTGGGCGTGCCGCTCTTCTTCCAGTCCCCGAACCTCGCCGCCAGGAGCTTCTTCATGTCGGCGGCGCGGAAGTCGCCGTAGACCGCGACGATCATGCGCTCCGGCACGAAGATCTTCGCGTGCAGCGCCTGGCAGTCGCCCGGGGAAATGGGCTCGACGGTGGCGTACTCGGGCTGCGCGGACCACGGGCTGTCCTTGCCGTAGATCGCGAGCGTGCCGGTGCGGAACAGCATCGGCAGCATCTCGTCGTTGCGCCCCGCGATGGAACGCCGCAGGCCCACCTTGGCGAGCTCGACCTTGTCCGCCGGGAACGCCGGCTGGCGCAGGATCTCGGCCCACAGGCCGAGCACCTCGGCCGTGTTTTCGCTCAGGCACCGGAAACCGGCGTTCGCGAGCCCCGCGCCGATGTTCGAGTTGATGGACGCTCCGATCGCCCCGAGGCGGTCGTCGAGCCAGTCGCCCGGGTGCGCGGCCGTGCCGCCCGAGCGCATGACCTCGCCGGCCAGTTCCCGCAGCCCGGCGCGATCGTTCGGCGCGAGCGAGGGACTCGAGAGGAAATAGGCCGTCCCCTTGACGACCGGCAGGTCGTGATTCTCGAGTAGTAGCACGACCGCACCGTTCGGCAGCACGTAGCGTTCGGGCTGGATCGCCGGAATGCGGCCGATGGGCGGCACCGGAAGCTGTCGCGGATCGTACTTCGAGACGTCGGTCGCCGAGGCGTTCGTCGCGGCGAGCAGCGCGGCGAGGAACAGCAGGCGCGTCAGGCGGATCGGGTTCATCGTCAGCGCCCTCCCTTCGCGGCTTCCCCGTCCTGCGACGGGTTCACGATCATGGCGACGGTCCGGTTGCTCTTCACGAGCGCCTGCTTCATCACCGCGATCAGATCCTGCGGAGTGAGCGCCTGGACGCGCTCCTGCTCGCGGAAGAACTCGCGCCAGCCCCCGTACAGCACCTGCGCCTGCGCGAGTTCACCGGCGAGCTGGCCGTTGTCCTCGGCGGCGCCGATCTTCTGCGCACGAACCCGGACCTTGTAGCCGTCCAGTTCCTCCTGCGTGAACGGCTTGTCGCCCAGCACCTCGTCAATCACGTCGTAAGCCGCCTTCTCGACCACCGCCGGGTCCTGGCCCGAGGCCGGAACCAGGAACATGGTGAACAGGTTCGGGTAGCGCTCGCCCGGCGTGCCGGTTCCCACTCCGGCCTGCACGGCGATGTGCTTCTCCTTGACCAGCGTCTTGTAGAGGCGGGACCAGTGGCCACCGCCCAGCAGGTCCGCCGCGGCCTTCCACGCCGCGTAGCTCGGGTCCGAGACCGCGGGAATGTGCCAGCCCACGATCACGAACGGCTGCGCCTTGTCCTCCAGGAGAACCCGCCGTTCGGCGATCTGCTTCGGTTCGACCGTGTCGATCGGCGGCGGCGCGGGCGCGTCGGAAACGTCGCTGAAGTACTTGTTCGCGAGGCGCTTCATCTCCGCCAGCGTCACGTCGCCGACGACCGCGATCGTCATGTTCTTGGCGACGTAGTTGCGACGGAAGAACTGCTCGCCCTGCGTGCGGCTGAAGGTCTTGAGGTCGGACGGGTAGCCGATGCCGCCGAAGCCGTACGGGTGGGCGTTGAAGGCCGAGGTGATGAACTCGTAGTAGAGCCGCCCGATCGGCGAGGACTCGACGCGCATGCGCCGCTCCTCGTAGACGACGTCGCGTTCCTTGTAGAACTCGCGGAACACCGGATCCACCATCGCCCCCGCGAACAGCGAGGCCCACAGTTCGAGCCGATTGGACGGCAGCGAGTAGAAGTAGGCCGTGATGTCGTCCGCCGTGAACGCGTTGACGTTCTGTCCGCCCGCCTGCTCGATGAGCTGCGAGTACTCGCCGGTGACGACGTACTTGCCGGCGGCGATCTGCGAGTCGAGGAAGGCCTTCTCGAGTCGCACCAGCGCGGCCGTGTCGGCTCGCGCGCCCTTGCGGCGCTCGTCCAGCAGCGCCGCCCACGCCTTCTCCTCCGCGTCCATGGCGACCTTCTCCTTCGCCGCGTCGGTCGTTCCGACGAGCGAGGTTCCCTTGAACGCCATGTGCTCCATCATGTGCGCGAGCCCGGTGGTGCCGACCTGGTCGTTCGCCGAGCCGGAGCCGACCACGGTGAAGAAGCTGAAGACCGGCGCCTGGTGGCGCTCGACGACCAGGAAGCGCAGGCCGTTCGGCAGCGTGAACTCCTGGACCTGGCGTTCGATGGACTCGAGTCCGGTGCGCGCGGACGCGGGGGGCGCCGGCCGGGTCACCGGTTTCGCGGGCGCGGCCCGCAGGGCCGCGGGGGTCGCGAGGGCGAGGGCGCACGCCAGTCCGAGCGAAATCCTCCCGGCCGGGCGATGGAGCTTCAACATGCAGATCCTCCTTGGAAATGCCGTCGGGTTGCACCTAGGATTGGAAGCGCGGGCGACTATCGCACCCCGCCCCGGTGGCGGCAAAGGCGCTCCCACGCGGGGGTGACCGGCGCGGCAGGACGGCGGACGAAGGCGGCGGCTGGAGCTGGTGCGAAGGTCGCGCCGAAACGCGTGCGCCCCCGCCGGACCAGCCGGCGGGGGCATCGCCACGGCCCGGACCCTCAGACGCTGCGCGCCAGGTCCCTCGCCCGGTTCGTCTTCTCCCACGCGAACTCGGGGCGGCCGAAGTGACCGTACGCGGCGGTCGCGCGGTAGATCGGCCGGCGCAGCTTGAGCGCCTCGATGATGCCGCGCGGCGTGAGGTCGAAGTTCTTCCGCACGATCGAGGTGAGCTTGTCGTCGCTGACCTTGCCGGTGCCGAAGCTGTCCACCGTGACGCTCACCGGCTCGACGACGCCGATCGCGTACGCGACCTGCACTTCGCAGCGGTCGCACAGTCCCGACGCCACGAGGTTCTTCGCGACCCAGCGCGCCGCGTAGCAGGCGGAGCGGTCCACCTTGCTCGGATCCTTGCCCGAAAACGCGCCGCCGCCGTGCCGGCCCATCCCGCCGTAGGTGTCCACGATGATCTTGCGCCCGGTGAGTCCGCAATCCCCCATCGGCCCGCCGATCACGAAACTGCCCGTGGGGTTGACGTGGAACTTGACCGGCTGCTTGCGGCTCACGAGCCGCTTCGGCAGCAGCGGCAGGATCACCTTCTCGATCATGTCCCTGCGGATCTTCGCCTGCGTCGTCCGGTCCGAGTGCTGCGTCGAGAGCACGACCGTGTCCACGCGCACCGGATGGGCGCCCTCGTACTCGACCGTCACCTGCGTCTTGCCGTCCGGCCGCAGGTAGTCCACGAGGCCCTGTTTGCGCACCTTCGAGAGGCGCATCGCGAGCTTGTGCGCCAGCATGATCGGCAGCGGCATCAGCTCGGGAGTCTCGTTGCACGCGTAGCCGAACATGAGGCCCTGATCGCCGGCGCCGCCCGTGTTCACGCCCATGGCGATGTCGGGCGACTGCTGGTCGATCGTCGTCATGACGGCGCAGGTGTGGCAGTCGAAGCCGTAGTTCGCGTCGTCGTAACCGATCCCCTTGATCACCGAGCGCACGAGCTGGGGGATCTCGACGTAGGCCTTCGTGGTGATCTCGCCGGCGACGACGGCGAGCCCGGTGGTGACCATCGTTTCGCAGGCGACGCGGCTGGCGCGGTCCTGCGCCAGCATGGCGTCGAGAACGGCGTCCGAAATCTGGTCCGCGATCTTGTCGGGGTGGCCCTCGGTGACGGACTCGGAGGTGAACAGGTGACGCGACGCCATCGAATGCTCCTCGTGGAATGGGACCGGCCCCGGAGCGGCTGCTTCCGGCACCGTCGGCGAGCTTCAGCGGGGCCGGGACATCTCCGCCAGTCGCCTCTTGAACTCGTCAATGCTCGAAATGTCCACCGGGTCCACCCCGCCGAGCAACGCGAGATAGACGCTGAAGTAGTCGCCGAACTGCACGAGAGAGGCGAGCCGGGCCAGCCGGCTCTCCCCCGTGGAGTGCAGTTCGTGCACGGCCGCACCCTGGCGGGCCGCGTACTCCGCGGTGAGTTCGAGCCGAAGCTTCGCTTCGGCGCTGTCCTCCCGATCCCGCAGCACCAGCACCGAACTGCCCCGCTGCAACGCACCGGCGGCCTGCCAGCCGACGATTTCGTTGTGGTTCAGCTCGGGCACCGCCGCGGAATGGGCGGCGAGCTTAGCATTTTCGTGCAGCTGGTGCCGCCAGCGGAGCCCCACCGCCTCGACCGCTCCGGCGGACGAGTAAAGGAACACGAACCGCCCGAGGCACGCCCGGGCGAGGCGCTTGGCCTCGTTCGTCGCCTCGGGGACGGCGAAGCCGATCCGCCCGCGGGCCGCGCGCATCACCGCGGCCGCCTCACGCCAGGCGGGCACGGGATCCGGAACCCATCCGAGCCCGGCGGCGAGCCGCGTGAGCGGCACCCAGCCGTGGAAGAGCGCCGCGCGGGGAGGCATTCCCGCCGGCACGGCCTGCACGTGCAGGCCACGCTCGCGGGCCCGCCCGGCGAGCGGGCCGCCGCTCGTCAGGGCGACCGAGGGAACGCCGCGCGCGTGCGATTCCGCCTCGAGAGCCAGCGTCTCTTCGGTGCCTCCCGAGTTGCTCGACAGCACGGCCAGCGAACGCGGGCCGACGCACGCCGGCCAGTGATAGTCGCGCACCACGAGCCAGGGCCGGGGAAGCAGATCGCGGTACATCGCGCCGGTCAGCTCGCCCGCGATCGCCGAGCCGCCCATGCCGCCGACCGCGACCAGGTCCGGATCGGCGAGCGGCAGCTTCCAGGGCGCGCCGTCGGTGCGTGCCAGCGCCTCCTCGACGTGCTCGGGAAGCGCGTCCACGAGCGCCGCCATGCCGCGGGGGTCGCGGCCGCCGTAGGGCGGCTCGAGCGAGGACGGGAGGTCGCTCACGCTTCGTGCCCCGCCGGTCCGCCGTCGCCCTGGCGCTCGTAGACCAGCACGCTCGGCAGCAGAGAATCCACGCGCTGGCGGACCAGTCGGCGCACCTGCGCCGCCGAAGTGCACCGCAGCGCCTCGCCGGCGATCTCCCGCGCGGCCTCGTAGCGCACCGATCGGATCGCCAGCTTGACCCGCGGCAGGTCGGGTGGCGGCACCGACAGCTCGTCCACGCCCAGGCCGAGCAGCAGCACGGCGTTCTGAGGGTCGCTCGCCATTTCGCCGCACACGCCGACCCACCGCCGCTCGGCGTGTCCGGCGTCCACGGTGTGCCGGATGCTGCGCAGCACGGCCGGATCCAGGGGCTCGTACAGGTGCGAGAGCCGTTCGTTGTCGCGGTCCATCGCCAGCGTGTACTGGATGAGGTCGTTCGATCCGACGGAGAAGAACTGCGAATGCCTCGCGAGCGCATCGGCCATCCACACGGCGCTCGGGGTCTCGATCATGATGCCGGTCTCGACCTGCGGATCGAAGGGTTTGCCGTCGCGCCGCAGCCCCTCGAGCGCCTCGTCACGCAGCGTCAGCGCGCGGGTGAGCTCGTCCACGCTCGAGACCATCGGGAACATCATGCGGACGCGGCCGTGCGCGCTCGCCCGGTAGATCGCGCGGATCTGCGCGCGGAACATCTCCGGGCTCGAGAGCGCGAGCCGGATGCCCCGCAGGCCGAGGAAGGGGTTGGTCTCGTGCGTCATGCCGAGGTACGACGCGACCTTGTCACCCCCCAGGTCCATCGTCCGGAACAGCACCGGACGGCCCTGCATCGCCTCGGTGACGCGGCGGTAGGCGAGGTACTGTTCCTCCTCGCCGGGCAGGTCCACGCGGTTCATGTAGAAGAACTCGGTGCGGAAGAGCCCGACCGACTGGGCGCCTGCCTTGACGGCGGCCTCCACGTCCTCGGGCTGCTCCAGATTCGCGCCCAGTTCGACGGCCCGGCCGTCGAGCGTCTCGCAGGGCGCCGCCTGCAGCGCTTCGAGCGCGGCGACCTTGCGGCGCAGGCGCTCGGCGCGCGCGTCGAACTCGCTTCGCCTCGCCTCGTCCGGGTTGATCTCGACCAGGCCCTCGAAACCGTCCACCGTCGCCGTGTCGCCCGTCTTCGCGTGCAGGAGCGCGTCGCGCACGCTCACCACGGCCGGAATGCCGCGCCCGCGGGCGACGATCGCGCCGTGCGAGGTGCGCCCGCCCACCTCGAGCACGAACGCCAGCACGCGCTCGCGCGGCAGCATGGCCACCTCGCTGGGCCCGAGGTCGTGCGCGACGATCACGGCCGGCGAGACGAGGCCCTCGAGCTCGTTGCGGCCCTTGCCGAGCAGTTCGCGCAGCACGCGCCGTTCGCAATCCACGATGTCGGCGCGGCGCTCGCGCAGGTATTCGTCCTCGAGCTGCTCGAGCGCCGCCGCCACGCGCGACATGTAGGCGCGGAACACGAAGCCCGGGAACAGCAGCATCTCGCGAACGCCCTTCTCGACCGTGCCGATCAGGTCGGGGTCGTCGAGGATGAGCAGGTGCGCGTCGTAGATGCGCGCGTCGTGCTCGCCCAGCTCGGCCGCGATGCCGTCGCGGATGGCGACGAGATCGCGCCGCGACTTGTCGAGCGCGGCGTGGAACCGCGCGAGCTCGGCCTCGACCTCCCCGGGAGCGATCGAATACTCGCGCACCGGGATTTCCTCGCGCTCGAACCGGAACGTGGGGCCGGAGGCGAATCCCGGCGAGGCGGCGATGCCGCTCAGCTTCATGGCTCTCCCCCGAACTTGCCGTCCACCAGCTCGCGGATCGCCTGCAGCGCCTCCTGCTCGTCCGGGCCGACGGTGCGCACCGAGATCGTCGCCCCCTCCTCGGCGGCCAGCATCATGACGCCCATGATGCTCTTGCCGTTCACCTCGAGGTCGTCGCGCGAAACGAACACCTCCGAACGGAACCTGGAAGCGGTCTTGACGAACAGGGCGCACGCACGGGCATGCAGACCGAGCTGATTCCGGATCACCAGCTGCAGATCGGGCAAGACCGTCCTCCCTGACCCTTCAGAATCCGCGCAGCCACGCGGCTGCGAGCACGAGCGCACCGATGCCGAGCGCCCACTGCGTGGGCGAAGGGCGGGAACGTTGCGCGGAAACCAGACCGAGCCCGAGGCCACCGGCGAGGGCCGACTGTACCGCGATCGGACGGGGTTCGCCTCCCGGCGCGAGCGCCCAGGCGACGGCGACGCCGACCACGATGCAGCCCCCGTAGGCGAGCACCCGGACCGCGGCTTCGAGCAGCCCGCGCAGCCGGCCGCCGAGCACGCCGGGTCCCTGGGCGTATCCCCAGCCCACCCCGGCGAAACGCACGCCCAGATGCACCGAGGCGTAGCAGGTCCACAGGGCGAGCGCGCCCCAGCCCGTCTCGGGCCGGGCGAGCGTGACGAGCACGCCGAGGACCGCGGCGAACGGACGCAGCGAAAACCAGAACAGCCGGTCACCGAGCGCCGCCAGCGTCGAGCCCAGCGCCGCCTTGACGCGGGCCATCGCCACTTCGTCCGGTCCGGTACCCTGCGAGCGCTGCTCCTCGAGCTGCGCGACGGCGCCGAGCGCCAGCGAGGCCAGCGTCGGCTGGGTGTTGAAGTAGGCCGTGTGCTCGGCGAGGCGCGAGCGACGCTCGGCCGCGTCGCGGTAGAGCGCTTCGAGCGCGGGCTGCAGCGCGTACACCCAGCCCACCCCCTGCTGGCGCTCGAAGTTCCAGGTCGCCTGCAGGAGGTTCGCGCGCAGGGCCATGCGCAGGAGCGTCCGGAATCCGAGCTTCGCCATCAGGGAGTTCCCATCACGAGCGTCAGCCAGGCTCCGATCATGGCGGCCGCGAAGACCGCGGCGCGGATCAGCCGCCGCTGCACGAACGCGTGCAGCAGCTGCGCGAGTCCGAAGCCGAGCCACAGCGGCTGGGCGAGCGTCCAGGCGCGCGAGAGGTGCAGCGATTCGTTCTCCACGAAGCCGCGCAGCAGCAGCGCGGCGCCTCCGATCCACACGGCGCAGAACGCGACGCCGACGCCGAACGCCATCGCCGCCCCCGCGAGGTTCGCGATGCCCGGCGCGCCCTCGTGGCCGGCGCGCAGCTCCGCCTCGCACCACCGCGCCAGGCCCTCGTTGCGGCGGCGCTGCCAGCGGATGAGCGGCACGCCGGTCGTGGCGGCCAGCAGGCCGGCGAACACGCCCGCGAGCTGCGCGGCGTCGCGCCACGGCTGGAGCCCCGCTCCCGGCGCCAGCGCCAGCGCGACGCCGGCGCCGACGACTCCGCCGGCGGCATAGTCCTCGGGCGTGCGCGAGCCGATCGGCAGCGTGCTCGCGGCCAGGATCTGCAGGACGACGCCCACCGCCAGCGCCGTCGCCCAGTCCCCCCACAGCCAGCCGATCAGCGAGGCCGTGACGAGCGGCTGCGAGAGCAGCGTCTGCGCCACCGGTGTGGCGTCGAGCGCGGCGACGCCGCCGAGCAGCGCCGTCAGCGCGACCCGGACGATCACGGCTGGACCGCCGCGTCGAGCGACGCCAGCGGCACGGACCGGCTGGCCGGCACGTCGCGGACCTCGAGCGCCACGCCGCGGGCGAGGAGCGCGCGCGCGTGCTCGCGGTCCGCGGCGTCGAGGTAGACGTACTCGCCCACCTTGTCCTTGCCCGGCGCGTAGTGCAGGCCGCCGACATTGAACTCCCGCACGGCCGCGCCCGCCTCGACGAGGCGGCGGGCGGACCCGAGGTCACGCACGAGCAGGAACGCGCCCCCCGTCGCGCGCGCCTCGCCGGCGTGCTCGGCGGCGGCCGTGGCCACGTCCACGACGTGCACCTCGATGCCCGGGGCCGCCTCCTCGTGCACGCGGCGCTCCCACTCGCTCGCGGCGACGGCGTCGTCCACGAGCCACATGCGGACCGGGTGCAATCGCGCGCCCCACGCCACGAGCACCTGGCCATGGATGAGCCGGTCGTCGATCCGGTGCAGCAGCCAGCTCATGCCGCCGGGCCGCGCTGGATGCGGATGCTCTCGCGTCCCTTCACCTGCAGCCGCTCGGCGAGCGCCGACACGCCGAGGTGGTCCCGGTTGTGGAGATAGTCGAGCAGCAGCGGCAGATTGACGCCGGTCACGATCACGATCCCCGCGCTGCCGCGGGCCGCGGCGAGGCCGCTCGTGTGGCAGGAGCCGCCCCAGAAGTCGGTCAGCACCAGCCCGCCGTGCGGCCAGTTGCCGGTCGTCCCGGCCATCCGCTGTTCGAGCTCGGCGCGGGACAGGCCTTCGTTCGACAGCACGAGCACGTCGTCCACCGGGCCGTACACGCGCGCCGCGGCGTGCATCAGCGCGGCGGCGAGGTCGGCATGCATGACCAGCATCGCCGGCACCCGCGCCGGGACCGCGGATTCCGGCGGCGTCGCTTCGCCGCGGGAGGCGCTCACTCGGTGTCCTCCCGGACCCACGCCCGCGCGGCGCTCTTGCGCTTCATGACCTCGAGCATGTGCTGGTTGAGACGCTCCGCCGGCGAGAAGCCGCCGACGACCTTGACCAGGTAGTGCAGCGCGATCACCTCGGCGATCACGGTGATGTTCTTGCCGGGCGTGATCGGCACCTGGACGAGCGGAATCTGCACGCCCAGCACCTCGGTCTTGCGTTCGTCGAGGCCGACGCGCTCGTAGTCCGCGTCGTCGGACCACTCCGTCAGGTTGACCTCGACCTCGACGCGCTTCTGCAGGCGGATCGAGCGGATCCCGAAGATGCTCTGCACGTCGATGATCCCGAGGCCGCGGATCTCCATGTGGTGGCGCAGGAGCTGGTTGCCGGCGCCGATCAGCAGGTCGCCGTGACGGCGCGTGATCGTGACGATGTCGTCGGCGACCAGCCGGTGGCCGCGCTCGACGAGGTCGAGCGCGGTCTCCGACTTGCCGATCGCGCTGCGGCCCGTGAACAGCAGCCCGCAGCCGTACACGTCCACGAGCGAACCGTGCACGCTGACGGTCGGCGCGAACATGTGGTCGAGGTAGCTGGTGAGCTGGTGGATGAACGGCGTCGTGCTCTGCGGCGTGCGCAGCACGGGCACGCCGCACTCGTTCGCCCGCTGCACGAACGAGGGCGGCACCTCGAGGCCCTTGCAGACCACGATGAGCGGCATGTTGAACGCGAACAGCCGGTCCAGCGACTGCCGAACCCCTTCGGGCGAAAGCGTCCCGAGATACGCGAGCTCGGTCTGGGCGAGGATCTGGATGCGCTCGTGCAGGAAGTTCTCGACGAATCCCATGAGCGCCATGCCGGGGCGATTGATGTCGCTGACCGTGATCTCGCACCGCGAGGCGAGCGTCTCCGTCAGCAGCTCGAGCTGCAGGTCCTCACGCTGGTCCTCGAACAGGCGCGCGACGCCGAGGGTCTTCACCGCCGGCTCAGTCCTGTTCGCCCGGTCCGTCACCGGCGACGCCGTCCGCCGCGGCCTCGGGAACGCCGGCCGGACGCTGCTTCGAGGCGATCTTGCGTTCCTTGTGGCGGCGCAGCTGCTCCTCGAGCCGGTGCGCGGCAAGGTCGATCGCGGCTCCCGCGTCCGCGTGCGTTTCCGTGCAGACGAGCTGGCCGCCGTTCAGGCGCATGGTGATTTCCGCCTCGTACCGGGCGCGTTCCTGCGAGACCACGACGTGGATCGTGCGGATGTCGGTGGCGAATTTCTGGAGTTTCTCGAGACGCTGCGTCGCGGACTGACGCAGGTCGGGGGCGACTTCGAAATGGCGGGCGGTGATGCTGATCTGCACGGCGCTCCTCCTTGGTTCTCGGGATGGACGCGACGTCTCGAAGTGTTCCGGGGACTCAGGCGACCCGCCGGCGGAACCTCGCCGGCAGGATGTTCAGCTGTTCGCGGTACTTGGCCACGGTGCGGCGGGCGATGCGCAGGCCGCGCTCGTGGAGCAGCTCCGCGATCCGCTGGTCCGACAGCGGATCCTTCTTGTCCTCCTCGTCAATGAGCGTCCGGATGATGTCCTTCGCGGTGCGGGCCGACACGTCCTCGCCGTCGTCCGTCTCGAGCCCGCTCGAGAAGAAGAACTTGAGCTCGAACACGCCGCGTGGCGTCTGCACGTACTTGCCGCTGCACACCCGGCTCACGGTGGATTCGTGCATGTCGATCTGGCGCGCCACCTGCGCGAGCGTCAGCGGGCGCAGGAAGGCGATGCCCTTGTCGAAGAACTCGCGCTGCTCGCGCACGATGCAGTTCATGACCTTGATCATCGTGCGCCGGCGCTGCTCGATGGTCTGGATCAGCCACTTGGCGGACGCCAGCTTCCCCTGGATGAACTCGCGGGTCTGCTTCTGCTCGGCGGTCGCGTCGGCCTTCTTCTTCTCGCGAATCACCGTCTCGTACGCGGACGAGATCCGCAACCGTGGAACGTTCCGGTCGTTCAGCATGACGAGGTACTCCTCGTCCACGCGCTCGACAAGCAGGTCGGGCGTCACGTAACGCGGGTCGTCCGCCGAGACGGCGGTGCCCGGCCGAGGGTTCAGCGTCGCGATCTCGTCGGCGGCCGCCTGCACTTCCTCGACGCCGGTCTTGAGGAGCCGGGCGATCTCGGGGAAGCGGCGGTTCACGAGGTGATCGAAGTGATCGTGGATCAGCCGCCACGCCATCGTGTCGCGGTCGCCGCGCGCGTCGAGCTGGATCAGCAGGCACTCGCGCAGGTCGCGGGCGCCGACCCCGATCGGCTCGAGCGCCTGAACGACGGCGAGCACGCGCTCGATCTCGTCCGCCGGCCGGCCGAGGGCCTCGACGATGTCGGCCATCGGCGTGACCAGCCAGCCGCGCTCGTCGAGGGAGCCCACCAGGAACTCGGCGATCGTCATCTGTTCCGCGGGCAGGTTCAGGAAGTGGAGCTGCTCGAGCAGGCTCTCGGCGAGCGTCACGCGGGTCACCGGCACCTTCTCGAGGAACTCGATGCTCGTCTCGCTCTGCGGCACGTAGGTGCGGTCGAGGCCGTCCTGCATGTACTCCGACCAGTCGATCGCGTCCTCCTCGCCCGGCTCCTCGGCTTCCTCGTTGTTCTGCTCGTCGGCCGAGTTCTCGCGCTCGATGTCCTCCTGCTCGGCGAGATCGTCCACCTCCTCGAGCAGCGGGTTCTGGAGAACCTCCTGCTTGAGGATCTGCTGGAGCTCGAGCGTCGGCACCTGCAGCAGCTTGAGCGCCTGCTGCAGGCGGGGAGTCATGATGAGCGACTGCTTCTGCTGCAGGTGCAACGAATGCTTCATTTCCATGGCTGGTCCATCCCTAGAGGGTGAAGCCTTCGCCGAGATAGTACTGCCGTGCGAGCGGGTTGTCCGCGAGCTCCTGCGGGGAGCCCGCCAGCTGAATCCGGCCGTCGAACATGATGTACGAGCGGTCGGTCGTGTTCAGGGTCACGCGCACGTTGTGGTCGGTGATGAGGACGCCGAGGCCACGGCCCCGGAGCCGATGGATGATCTCCTGGATCTCCTCGACCGCGATCGGATCGATGCCGACGAACGGCTCGTCGAGCAGCATGAACGAGGGCCGGCGCGCGAGCGCCCGGGTGATTTCGACACGGCGGCGCTCTCCGCCGGAAAGCTTGTGCGCCTGACGACCGGCCAGGTGGGTCAGGTTGAGGTCCTCGAGCAGCTGGGCCAGCCGCGTCTCCCTCTCCGCGGGCGTCAGCTTCATGGTCTCGAGGACCGCGAGCACGTTCTCGCGCACGGTCAGCCGGCGGAAGATGCTCGGATCCTGCGCCAGGTAGCCCAGCCCGAGTCGCGCGCGCCGGTACACGGGCTCGTTGGTGATGTCCCGTCCGTCGAGTCGGATGGTGCCCGCGTTGGGCCTGAGCAGGCCGACGATCATGTGGAAGGTCGTGGACTTGCCGGCGCCGTTCGGACCGAGCAGCCCGACGACCTCGCCCCGGCGCACGTGCAACGACACGTCCGAGACGACACGCCACTTGCCGTAGTAGCGCTCGAGTCCTTCGGCCACGAGCCCGCCGGTCGCGACCGGCGTGGCGGACGGAATCTCGGGAAGGGCCTGGGTCACTTGCGTCCCTCCCGCGATTCGAGGATCGCGCCGGACTTGCTCCGAACCGTGGCGTTCACCCGCGAGCGGAACTCGAAATGGCGCAGGTTGGGGTCGCTCGTGAAGCCGATGCCCTCGAGGACGTCGCCCTGACGTTCGACCCGGACGAGCCGGTCGGACGTGATCTGCTGCTCGCGATTGCCGAAGTGAATCTCGTCCGTCGTCATGCGTGTGCCTTCGGTCGTGCGCAGGACGACGTCGCCGCGCGCGGTCATGTCGCGGGTCTCCTGCTGGATCTCGCCCTCGCGCGCGGTCAGCTCCGAGGACCGGACGCCCTTTTCGTCGAAGAAGTCCACGCGGATGTCCCTCGCCACGACGACGTTGCGGGCCGTGTAGGTGGCGGCCCACTTCGAATAAAGGGTCCATTCCGGGTGCCCGGCGTCGGTTTCCGTCAGCACGAAGTCCGTGACCTCCTGGTCCGGCATCTCGCCCTGGCTGCGCATCGGGTTCGCCCGCGGCAGGCCGTTGCACCCCGCGGCCGTCACCGCCGCGAATGCGGCGACCAGCAACGCGGCGCGCCCGCGAGCGAAATGGGTACGGCGTGCTCTCATGGATGGCTTCCGGTCGGCCTCGAACGTCGCAGCGCTGCGCGCGACACGTCCGAGGCCACGCTAGCAAGCAGGCCACAGCGTGGCAAGCACGGCCTGTGCCACTCGCAAGTGCTTCACCTGCCTTGAACTTATCGGGTCCGGGTGGGCCGAACTTGATGCGGGACTGAGAACGTCGGAGACGACTCGATTCCACGGTGACCGCACGCCCTCCGGCGCGTGCTAACGTGCGCCGCCATGCGCTCCGCTCGCGTTCTGCTCGCCTGCATGCTGATGGCCGCGCTCGCGCCCGTGCCCGCCCGGGGCGCGGACGCGTCCGCCGCCGGCCACCATGCCGAGCTTCGCGGCATCCGCATGTACTACGAGCTGCACGGCTCGGGTCCGCCGCTGCTCCTGCTGCACGGCGGAGCCGGAAACGGGATGCAGTTCGAGAAGCAGGTTCCGGCGTTCGCCGCCACCCACCTCGTGATCGTTCCCGACTGCCGGGCCCAGGGCCGCACGACCGACCGGCCCGGGCCGCTCACCTATCACGGCATGGCCGAGGACGTCCTCGCCCTGCTCGACCGGCTCGGGCTGAAGCGCGTGGACATCATGGGCTGGAGCGACGGCGGCAACATCGGGCTCGACCTCGCGATGCACCACCCCGGCCGCGTGGCGCACCTGGTCACCTTCGGTGCGAACTTCCGGCCCGACGGGCTCGAACCCGCCGACGTGCGCTGGAACCAGACCGCCACGCCCGACAGCTTCGGCGCCGGCATGCGCGAGGGCTGGACGAAGCTCAACCCGCAGCCCGGGAACTACGAACGCGCGATGGCGAAGATCCTCGAGTTGTGGCGCACGCAGCCGCGCTGGACGGCCGCGGATCTCGGACGCATCCGCGCCCGCTGCCTCATCTGCGCGGGCGAGCACGACGTCGTGCGGCCCGCGCACACGGCGGCGCTGGCGCGCGCGATTCCAGGCGCCCGGACCTGGATCGTTCCCGGCGCCTCGCACGGCGCCATGCTCGAGCAGCCGGAACTCGTCAACGCGAAGGTCCTCGAGTTCCTCTCCGCCGGCTCCTGAACCGTGCGGTCGGCCCGCGCTCAGCCGCGCAGGCAGTCGTGCAGGTGCAGGATGCCGAGCGGCCGGCGCCGGTCGTCCACCACCACGAGCGCGGTGATGGGACCGCCGTCGCGCTCCTCCATCGCGCGCACGGCGCTCGCCACCAGCGCGTCGGGTCCGATGACCGACGGCGTGGCCGACATCACCTCGGCGGCGGTGAGCTCCCACGGATCGCGGTGCTTCATCAGGATGCGCTTGAAGTCGCCGTCCGTCACGACCCCCTCGAGTTTGCCGTGGCCGTCGAGCACGGTCGTGATGCCGAGCCGCTTGTGCATGATCTCGAGCATGACGTCGCGCAGGCCCGCCGAGGGCTGCACGCTCGGCATCGCTTCGCCCGAGTGCATCAGCTCGCGCACGCGCCGGGCGGCCGAGCGGCCGAGAACGCCGCCGGGGTGCAGGAAGCGGAAGTCCTCCGGAGCGAATCCGCGCAGCTCCATCAGCGCGATCGCCAGGCAGTCGCCCATGACCTGCGTCAGCGTGACGCTGGTCGTCGGCGTGAGGTCCAGCGGGCACGCCTCGGTGACCGGCCCGAGCACCAGCGTGGCGGCGCTGCGCTTCGCGAGCGGCGAATCGGGCTGGGTGACGACGCTCACCATCGGGATGCCGTGACGCTCGAGGTAGGGCATCAGGGCCAGCAGCTCCTCGGTCGCGCCGCTCTTCGAGATGAACAGCGCCACCTCCCCCGGCGCGAACAGCCCCGCGTCGCCGTGCATGGCGTCGGCCGGATGCAGGAAGATCGCCGGGGTTCCCGTGCTGGTCAGCGTCGCGGCGATCTTCTGGCCGATGAGCCCGCTCTTTCCCACGCCGGAGACGACCACCTTGCCGCGACAGGAGGCCAGCAGGCCCACCGCCTTCTCGAATTCGGGACCGAGACGATCCTCGAGCCCGGCCAGCGCGCGCGCCTCGGTGCGGATCACGTTCTTCGCGATCGCCAGCAGGGACTTCGCCATCACGGGGCCTCGTAGCGCGCCAGCACTTTCGACCACGTGCCGTTCCGCTTGAGGATCGCCTCGACCGCCTCGCGCACCGCGCCGGCGCCGGCCTTCGCCACGGTGACGGTCCGGGCGACCGGGTGCAGCTCCGGGACCGCGTCGGCCACGACGATCGGCCAGCCGACGCGCCGCAGGAGCGGCAGGTCCGGCAGGTCGTCGCCGATCATGGCGCACGCCGCCCAGTCCGCGCCCTCGCGCGCGAGCACCGTTTCGGCGACGGCGACCTTGTCGTGGACGCCGAGGTAGTGCTCGAGCTGCAGGTCGTGCATGCGCGCTTCGGCGGCGTACGACATGCGTCCCGAGATCACGACCGGCAGCACGCCCAGACCGCGAGCCCACTCGAGCGCCAGCCCGTCGCGCACGTGGAAGTTCCGGAAATCCCCGTCGCGGGCGAAGCCGATCACGCCGTCGGTGAGAGTGCCGTCGAGGTCCAGGAACAGGATGCGCACCGCCGCCTCAGGCACGTGCCCCCCCTTCCACCGCGTCGCGCACGCGACAGGCCTCGTCGAGGAACGCCGCCGCCTGATCGAGCGGCAGCTGCGTCGCCGCGTCGCTCAGCGCGTGCGCCGGGTCGGGGTGCGTCTCGAAGAACAGGCCGTCCACACCGCAGGCGACGGCCGCGCGCATGAGCGGAAACGCGAAACGCCGCTCACCGCCGGTCTCCGCACCGGACCCGTCGCGACGCTGCAGGCTGTGCGTCGCGTCGAACAGCACCGGCCAGCCCAGTTCGCGCAGGACGACCAGTCCGCGCATGTCCACGACCAGGTCGCCGTACCCGAACGTCGTTCCCCGCTCGGTCAACAGCACGCCCGCGCCGCCCGCCCCCGTCACCTTGCCGATCGCGTGCGCCATGTCGGCGGGCGCGAGGAATTGGCCCTTCTTGACGTTGACCGCGCGACCGGATTTCGCGGCCGCGACCAGCAGGTCCGTCTGCCGGCAGAGGAACGCCGGGATCTGCAGCGCGTCCGCCACCTCGGCCGCCGCGTTCACCTCCGCCCGTTCGTGCACGTCCGTCAGCACGGGAACGCCCAGCTCGCGTTTCACCCGCGCCAGGGCCGCGAGCGCCTCGTCGGCGGCGAGCCCCGTGAACGCCTGCGCGCTCGAACGGTTCGCCTTGCGATAGGACGCCTTGAACACGAACGGCAGTTCGCGCGCCGCGCACAGCGACCTGAGGCGCTCGGCGACGCGCAGGCACAGGTCCGCGTTCTCGACCACGCACGGCCCGGCCACGACCAGCAGCCGAGGGCCGCCCGCGTCGACGGACCCGATCAGGAAGCGGTGGGCAGCGGCCATGCGCTCACCTCGGGTGGGCCCCGGTGGCCTCGCTCTCGTCGCTCGGCTCAAGGGAGGGCCGGTAGGAATCGTCGCCCAGCCGGGCGCGGCGGCGCTCGAGCGAGGCGCGTACGAAGTCGGCGAACAGCGGGTGCGGATCGAACGGCCGGCTCTTGAGTTCGGGGTGGAACTGCACGGCGAGGAACCACGGATGGTCGGGCAGCTCGACGATCTCGACCAGTTCGCGCCCGACGCACTTGCCCGACAGCACCAGCCCGCGCGACTGCAGCTGCGCCGTGTAACGGTTGTTGAATTCGTAGCGGTGGCGATGACGCTCCTCGATCTCGGACCGGCCGTAGGCGCGCGCCGCGAGGCTGCCGTCGCGCAGCGAGCAGCGGTACGAACCCAGGCGCATCGTCCCGCCCTTGTCGGTCACGCCCGCCTGGTCGGCGAGCAGGTCGATCACCTTGTGTTCGCTCGAGGGGTCGAACTCGCTCGAGTTCGCGTCGGCCCAGCCGACGACGTGCCGGGCGAACTCGATCGTCGCCACCTGCATGCCCAGGCAGATCCCGAAAAAGGGAATGCTCTTCTCGCGCGCGAAGCGAACCGCCTCGATCTTGCCCTGGATGCCGCGCTCGCCGAAGCCGCCGGGCACGAGGATGCCGTCCACGTCGGCGAGCCGCGCCGCCGCGCCGTCCTTCTCGACGTCGGTGCTCTCGACCCAGCGCAGGTGGACGCGCGCCCGGTTCGCGGCGCCGGCGTGGATGAACGATTCGATGATGCTCTTGTAGGCGTCGCGGACGTGGGTGTACTTGCCGACGACGGCGATCTCGCACGACTTCTCGGGGTGCGTGACGCGCGCGACGAAGTCGTGCCAGGCCGCAAGATCGGGCGGCTGCGCGTTTCCGTCCGGAAGGCCGAGGCGATCCACCACCAGCGAGTCCAGCCCGCCCGCATGGAAGACCCCGGGCACTTCGTAGATGCTCTTCACGTCCTTCGCCGCGATCACGGCCTCGGTCGGGACGTTGCAGAAGAGCGCGATCTTCTCGCGCACCTCCGAGTCCAGGTCGAGTTCGCTGCGGCACAGCAGCACGTCGGCCTGGATGCCGATCTCGCGCAGCTCCTTCACCGAGTGCTGCGTGGGCTTGGTCTTCACCTCGCCCGCCGCCTTGATGAACGGCACGAGCGTCACGTGCACGAACAGCACGTCGCGACGATGCTCGAGTTTGAGCTGCCGCACCGCCTCGAGGAACGGCAGCGACTCGATGTCGCCCACCGTGCCGCCGATCTCGACGATGTGGACGTCGGCCCCGGTGGTCAGCGACAGCGAGTGAATGCGCTTCTTGATCTCGTCGGTGACATGCGGGATGACCTGCACGGTGCGCCCCAGGTAGTCGCCGCGGCGCTCGCGCGAGAGGATCGAGTCGTAGATCTGCCCGGCGGTGACGTTGTGGCTGCGCGTCACCGACGCGTTCGTGAACCGCTCGTAGTGCCCGAGGTCCAGGTCGGTCTCGGCGCCGTCGTCGGTGACGAACACCTCGCCGTGCTGGAAGGGGCTCATCGTGCCCGGATCGATGTTCAGGTACGGGTCGAGCTTCTGGATGGTGACCCGGAAGCCGCGCGCCTTGAGCAACAGCCCCAGCGACGCCGCGGCGATGCCCTTGCCGAGCGACGAGACCACGCCTCCCGTGACGACGACGATCTTGGCCATGAATCCCTTCCTGTCTGCGGCGCGGGTCCCGCCCGCGGCCTGGCCGGAAGCTCCTGCGAATCCACTCGAAATGAAAGCCCCAAGTGCTTGTCGTGCCTCGCCTGAAAATCTACGGCGGCTGGCCTCTACATCTGGAGAGGACGCCCGGGCTGGGTCTGGCTTCGGGCGGCCTGCACGTCATGTCGCCGGAGCTCCGCGCGCTTCGAGCGCGGCCAGTTGCTCCGGCGTGTCCACTCCCGCGAACGGCCGCTCCCCCAGCACCACCCGGATGCGCACGCCGCGCTCCACCGCGCGCAACTGCTCGAGACGCTCGGCCAGCTCGAGCTTGCCCGGCGGCCACGACGCGAACTCCAGCAGCAGCTCGCGCCGGAACGCGTACACGCCCGCGTGGCGGAGCGCCGGCCCGCCCTTCGAAGCGCCGGCGAGGTCGGCGCGCGAGAAGTAGAGCGCGAAGCCCGCGTCGTCCAGGACCACCTTGACCACGTTCTCGTTCGCCATCGCGACCAGGTCCGGTTCGCGGTGCGCGATCGTGCCCATGCGGACCGAGTCGTCGGCGCGCATGGCCGCGACGAGCCGAGTGACCGCCTCGGTCTCGAGCTCGGGCTCGTCGCCCTGGATATTGAGCACCACGTCGGCGTCCGGGCGGCGGCGCGCCACCTCGGCCGCGCGGTCGGTGCCGCTCGCGCAGTCGGGCGAGGTGCGCTCGACGGCTGCGCCGAAGGCGCGGGCCACGCGCTCGATGCGGTCGTCGTCGGTCGCGATCACCAGCTCGTCGATGCCGCGCGCCGCGCGGGCGCGTTCCCAGACGTGCTGGATCATCGGCCGGCCCCAGAGAGGAGCGAGCGGCTTGCCCGGAAAACGGGACGCGCCGTACCGGGCGGGTATCACGCCCAGAACGGCGCGGCGGTTGTGGGTCTTTCCCGTGAGCACGGGATGGCAAGCTAGCACGCCCGCCGGAGTGTGTCGAAGGCGCCGGCGCGGGCTCCCGCCCGGGCGTGCCGCGCTGCGCGAGGCAGGCCCCCGATGCGCCCGCCGAACTTCCGCGAAGCATCGGGAATCGCTGGCCGACCGGCACGACGCGCCACTAGACTGCGCGCCCATGCGTCTTGCGTCCCGCATCCTCATCGTCGTCGTTGTGCTGGTCCTCGCGGGCGTCGCGTGGCTGCTGCGCCCGCCCGCGCCGGTGCGGGCGCCGGAGTATCACGCGGCCGCGGACTACGACGAGGCGGTCGGCCGCCTGTTCGAGTTCCTCTCCCGCGACACGCTGGCGCTGCACCCGGGCTGCGGCACGACCGCGCTGCTCACCGGCGCGAGGTCGCCCCGCGCGTTCGTGCTCCTGCACGGCATCACGAACTGCCCGCTCCAGTTCATGGCGCTCGCCGAGTCCCTGCGCGCCGGCGGCGACAACGTGCTGGTGCCGCGGATGGACCACCACGGCCTCGCGAACCGCATGACGACCGACCTCGCCAACGTTCGAGCCGAGGAGACCGTCGCGCTCGTGTCGGAATGCGCGGGCATCGCGCGCGGCCTGGGCGACACGCTCATCGTGTGCGGGCTCTCGACGACCGGCGTCGCCGCCTCGTGGGCCGCGGTGAACCTGGAAGGGCTGGACCGCGTCGTGGCGATCGCGCCCGCGTTCGCGCCGCCCTGGAAGCCCGGTTGGATCGCGCCCATCCTGACGCGGACCGCACTCAACCTCCCCAACCAGTTCGTCTGGTGGGACGACAAGGCGAAGGAGAACCTCGGCGGGCCCGTGCAGTGCTACCCGCGCTTCTCCTCGCGCGCGATGGGCGAGACGTACCGGCTGGGCGAAGAGGTGATGCGCGACCTGGCGAAGCACGCCCCGCGCACGCGCGAGTTCGCGGTGGTCACGACGGGGTACGACCACGCCGTGAGCAACGACCCGCCACACCGGCTCGCGGAGCGCTTCCGCGCGGCCGGCGCTCACGTGCGCGAGCACACGTTCGCGTACAGCGACTCGGTCGAGCACGACATGGTGGACCCGGTGCAGGTCGGCGCCCGGATCGATCGCTCCTACCCCGTGCTGCTGGCGATGCTCCGCGGCGAGCCGGTTCCGGGCCGGTGACGCTTTCGCCCGAGCTCGTCCGCGCCGCCGAGCTCGGCGAAATGGATGCGACCGAGTCGGCGTTTCGCGCCGTCCCGGCCGACTTCGCGAGCGAGGCGCGCGTCGGATGCCAGCGAGCGAACGGCACGCTGCTCGTGCATCTGGCGGCCGCGGACGTGCTCGCCTTCAACCGCGTGATCGGGCTGGGCGTGACGCAACCCGCGGACCTGGACGCGCTCGACGCCGCCGAGGCGCGATTCCGCGACCTCGGCGCGAAGCGCTTCATGGTTCCGCTCGCCCCGGGCGCCGAGCCCGCCGAACTCGCGGAACGACTCGGTGAGCGGGGCTTCTACCGGCACAACCACTGGATCCGGCTCGTGCGCGAGGTTGGCGACGTGCCGCAGGCGCGCACCGATCTGCGCGTCGCCGAGCTCGGGGGCCCGCACGCGGAGGAGTTCGGCCGTGTGAACGCCGAGGCGTTCAAACATCCCCCGGCCATCGCCGTGTGGAACGCGCGGCTGGTCGGCCGGCCGGGCTGGCGGTTCTTCGGAGCGTTCGACGGCGACGCGCTGGCCGGTGTCGGCGGCCTGCACGTGCAGGGCGACGCGGCCTGGTTCGGCTACGCCGCGACCCGGGCGGCGTTACGCGGCCGCGGCGCGCAGAGCGCCACCATCGCGGCGAGACTCGAGGCCGCGCGCGAATTCGGTTGCCGCTGGTGCGTGGTCGAAACCGCCGCCGACACACCCGAGAAGCCGAATCCCTCGACGCACAACCTGCGGCGGATGGGATTCCGCGATGCCTACGAGCGACCGAACTGGGTGAAGGTGCTCGAGGCTCCGGCGACCACGGCCTGAGCCCGGGGAGGACACTTCCCGCGGCTACAGATCACCCGCAGTCCTCATCTGTCCACCCAAACGGGGGAACTCCACCCTCGGACACCTCGATCCACCCTGCGTTCGGGCTGGGGGAATTCGTGCGCTGCCCTGCCGGCGTCATCCGGCTTGCGCGACTTCGATGCCCGACGACGGGGCTGGCTGCGACTTCGCAAGACGAAGTGCCGACGACGATGACGTGTCGCATACGGCATTCGGACGAGCCCACCCACTCGAACGCCCGCGGAACATTCGTTCCGCGGGCGTTGCACTTCCCTGCCAAGCCTGAGGCTGGCTCAGCCCGCCTTCGCGGCGCCCTCCAGCTCGGCGATCATCTCGCTCACGTCCCTGGCCGACTTGGTCAGCGCGGCCTGCTCCGCTGCGTCGAGCTGCAGGGGCACGATCTTCTCGACGCCCTTGCCGCCGAGCATCACGGGGACGCCGATGAACAGGTTGTTCAGCCCGTACTCGCCCTCGAGCAGCACGCTGCACGGGACCAGGCGCTTCTGGTCGGTCAGAATGGCCTCGGCCATCTCGACCGCACTCATCGCCGGCGCGTAGTAGGCCGAGCCGGTCTTGAGCAGCTTCACGATCTCGGCGCCGCCATTGCGCGTGCGCTCGATGATCGAGGCCAGGCGGTCGGCCGGGACCAGATCCGACACGCTGATGCCGCCGACGGTCGTGTACTTGGGCAGCGGCACCATCGAGTCGCCGTGGCCGCCGAGCACCATCGCCTGGACGTCGGTGCCGGAGACGCCCAGTTCCATCGCGAGGAACGCGCGGAAGCGGGCCGAGTCCAGGATGCCGGCCATGCCGACGACGCGGTGCTTGGGGAAGCCCGTGGTCTTCCAGAACAGCCACGCCATCACGTCGAGCGGGTTCGTCACCACGACCACGTAGGCGTCGGGCGCGTGCTGCTTCACGGCCTGCGCCGCGGGCACGATGATCTCGGCGTTCGCCTTGAGCAGGTCGCTGCGCGACATGCCGGGCTTGCGCGGGAAGCCGGCCGTCATGATGACGACGTTCGCGCCCTTCACGGCCGCGAGGTCCGTCGCCCCGGTGATCGTGCCGCCCTTGTGCCACAGCGTCGCGGCCTGCTGCATGTCGAGGGCCTTGCCCTGCGGCATGCCGTCCATCTCCGGACGGTCAATGAGCACCACGTCGGCGAGCCCGCGCTCGGCCACGAACAGCGCCGCGCTCGCTCCCACGTTACCCGCGCCGATGACGGCGACCTTGTTCTTCACGGAAGACCTCCGGTTGGCGATCGACTGAAACCGAAACGCCGCCACGGTCGTTTGCGACCGATGGCGGCGGGGATCCTGCGATGCGAAGAGCTAGTGGGCCTCGGCCGGCACCGGCAGCACATGAACCTTCTTGCGCGTCTTGCCGAAGCGCGTGAAGTGCACCTTACCGTCCGCGAGCGCGAACAGCGTGTCGTCCCTGCCGAGCCCGACGTTGGTGCCCGGGTGCATGACGGTGCCGCGCTGGCGGACGAGAATCATGCCCGTGCGCACGAGCTCGCCGCCGAACTTCTTCACGCCGAGTCTTTGCGCGTGGGACTCGCGGCCGTTCTTGGTGCTGGACTGACCTTTTTTGTGAGCCATGGAACGACCTCGTGCTTACGCCGAAATGGCGGTGACGCGGATTCGCGTGAGTTCGTCGCGGTGCCCCTTGCGGCGGCGGTATTCGCGGCGACGCTTGAACTTGAAGATCTTGAGCTTGGGTCCGCGCAGGTGTTCGAGGATCTCGACCGCGACCTTCGCGCCCTTCACCGTGGGCTGGCCGAGGGAGATCTTCTCGCCGTCGCCGACGAGCAGCACGCGGTCGAAGGTGACCTTCGAGCCCGGCTCGCCGGGCATGAGCGGCACGTTCAGCACCTCGTCCGGCGTGACCTTCTGCTGGACACCGTTGATGTCGACGATCGCGTACATGATCGCGTAACTCTCCATGAAAGCCGCGGGATACTCCCGCGCGGCGACGCGCCGGCGGGATGCCGGCACACCGTGGCGCCCGCCGGCCTGGACGGGCCGGCAGTGTGGTTGCGGAACGGGAGTTTGTAGCATGCGGCGCAAAGCGATGTCAAACTGCGGCCCGTTCACCCGAACCGACGGAGGACCCAGCCGATGAACGCTATTCCGGTGCGCCGGACCACCCGAGCGGCCGCAGGACCTTCGGCGCTTCGGCTCCTCGCCTGCCTGACCCTTCTCGCCGCCGCGCCTCTCACCGGGGCCGCCGACGACGCGCCGGCGACTGGTCGCGGGCACGTGCAGCCGGCCCCGGCGGCGGCCTACGACACGCTCCGCCATGTCGTCGCGACCGACGAGCGCGCGGCGACCGCGCCCGCCGGGACCGAGGCCCTTCCGCCGCTCACGGCGCTCCCCCTGCTGCTGGACACGAACGACCCCGGCTTCGGCACGTCGGTCGTCTTCGGCCGGCTGCCCTCGGTGCGGGACCTCGGCGACCTCATGAGCCTGACCTCGGTCCAGCACGTGGTCGTCGCGCTCACCGAATGGCCGGCGGGCTACGAGGCGCTGCAGCCGCTCGCGCAGGCGCTCCTGCCCGAGGGCGCCGACCTGATCGTCGTCCTCCCCGGTTACCCGCCGACGCGATCGGCCGCCGAGGCCTGGAACTACCTGCGTCTGCCGCTGCGGCTGGTGCTGGTCGTGGACGGTCCGCCGGCCAACCGCGCCGGCATCGACGAGCTCAACCGCATCCGCGCGCTCGAACGCGTGATCGCCGACATGCCGTACCCCTCGCGCAGCGGCTTCGAACGGCTGCAGCGCCCGCTCAGCTTCCGCGTGATCCGGCCGTAGCCCGCGCCGGCCGCCAGGGCGCTGCGCGCCGCCCGCGTCCCCGGCGCCGCTCGCGCCGGCGCCGGGACGCGTTTCCCGGCTACGTCCCCGGCACGGCCCCGACGACCTGCTTCGTCAGGTCCTGCTTCTTCTCGCTGAAGAGCTTCATCTCGCCGCGCTTGAGCTGCGGATCGTCCTTCAGGTCAATCGCGATCCTGAAGCGCTTCTCGAGCTCCGAGAACCGTCGCGCCTCCTGCTCGACGAAGTACAGCGCGACGTCGGGCGCGACCTTGACGGTGATGCGGCGGTTGCCGCCCATGGCCATCACCCGGCGCATCGCACGCTCGAGCTTGACCAGCATCGTCTCGCTGCTCGGCACCTTGCCGAGCCCGCCGCAGGTCGGGCAGTCCTCCGTGTAGTAGTGCAGCAGGCTCGAGCGCTCGCGCTGGCGGGTCATCTCGACCAGGCCGAGCTCGCTCACGGCGAACGCCTTGGTGCGCGCGCGGTCCTTGCGCAGCTCGCTGCGCAGCGTGTCGAGCACGGCGCGCTTGTTCGAGTCGTTCTCCATGTCAATGAAGTCCACGACGATGATGCCGCCGATGTCGCGCAGCCGCAGCTGGCGCGGCACCTCGACCGCCGCTTCCATGTTGGTGCGGAAGATCGTCTCTTCCTGGTTCTTCTTGCCGGTGAATCGCCCGGTGTTGACGTCCACCGCGACCAGCGCCTCGGCGTGGTCAATGCAGATGTAGCCGCCCTTCTTGAGCCACACCTTGCGCTCGAAGGTCTTCTCGATCTGCGACTCGATCCCGAACGCGTCGAAAATCGGCTCCTTGCCCTTGTAGTGCCGGACGCGATCGGCGAGTTCGGGCGAGACGGCCTTCAGGTAGCGCTCGATCTCGGTGAACGAAGCCCGGTCGTCGATGAACACCTCCTCGACGTCGTCCGTGAACAGGTCACGAATCAGGCTCGCCGTCATCTCGAGCTCGCGGTGCACCAGCGCGGGCGCGCGCGACCCGCCGGCCTTCTTCTCGATCCGCTGCCAGAGTCGCGTGAGGTGCTTGATGTCGGCGGCGTACTCCGCGTCGCCCTTGCCCTCGCCCGCGGTCCTGGCGATGAGGCCGACGCCCGGGGGCTTGAGGTCGTGGATGATGGCCTTGATGCGCTGGCGCTCGGCCCGCTCCTCGATGCGCCGCGAGACCCCGACGTGGTCCACGCCCGGCATGAGCACGCAGAAACGGCCGGGCAGGCTGAGCTGCTGGGTCACGCGCGGGCCTTTCGTGCCGATGGACTCCTTGGTGATCTGCACCAGGACCTCCTGCCCCTTCTTGAGGTGGTCCTCGATCTTGGGGATCGGCACGCGGCGGCGCTTGTGCCGGTCGCCGGTCGTCTCGTCCGCGTCCGAAAGGTCCTCGAGTCCGCTCAGGGACTCGGCCAGGTCGGAGGCGTGCAGGAAGCCGGTCTTGGGCAGTCCGAGATCCACGAAGGCCGACTGCATGCCCGGCAGGACCGCGTTGACCCGGCCCTTGTAGACGTCGCCGACGTTCCGGCGCTGCTCGGCGCGCTCGACGAACAGCTCCGCCAGCTCGTCGTGCTCGAGGATCGCGACGCGCGTCTCGTACGCGTCCGCGTTGATGATGATGCGCTGCTTCACGGGGCGTCCTTCCGTGGGACGCGAACGTCCGGCTAGGGCGACGACAGCAACTGCATCGGGTCGAGCCGATCGCTCCCGCGCTCCACCCACAGCTCCGTGCGCTCCACGTCCACGGTGCGGGGATCGAGATCCGGGAACAGCAGGCCGACGACGTCGTCGGGCCGGGCCTGGGCTCGCACCGTGAATCGCAGGTGCAGGTCCAGGACGGCCGGAGCTTCGTCGTCGCCCACTCGCAGCGCCGCCAGCGAGGGCCGGGCGTCGAATTCGCGTACCTTGTCCTCGCTGACGCGCCGGACCACGAGGCTGTCGCGCGCGAGCAGTTCGTCCGTCCGCGTCCGCAGCGTCGCGAGGAGTTGCGCCGGCGAGTCACCGGTCTGCTCCACGAACGGGCGGGGGAATCGGACGCGATAGCTCGCGCCTTCCAGCTGGCTCATCAACGAAGGGGTCTTGAAGAGAATGGGCCGGAAGTCCCGGACCCGGAGTCCATCCGGCAGCACGGCGCCCAGCCTCTCGGCGAGGTCGACGCCCGGCGGCCGGCCGAACTCCAGATCGAAGACTTCGGCCCGCGAACGAAATCCCAGCGGCAGCGGCGGCCCGAACGACATCTTGAGGTGCGGGTGATGCCCCTGGGTGAAAGCGAGCGGCAACTCGGAGCGGCGAAGAGCCCGCTCCCAGGTACGCATGAGGTCGAGGTGCGAGAGGAAGCGCATCGCCGCGCCCTTCTCGAACCGGATGCGGAAGCGCGTGGCCGTCGCCACGCCCCCCGCGGTGGCGGGTGCGCGCCGCCCCCGCCGGCCGAACGCCGGCGCCGGCAGCGACGCGAGCGCCGCCCCCAGATCCAGCGTCGCGTGGGGCGTGCGGACCCACGGGCGCTGCGGACACTCGACGACGCCGCACGAGAAGCAGACGTCCTCGAGCCGGCAGTCGTCGGTCACCCCGGCCCGGTCCGCGCGCAGTTTCTCGCGGACCAGGAACTTCCTCGTCACCGGGGACTGCACCGAGTCCCACGGCTGGTCGAGATCCGTCGAACGCCCGATCAGCCAGCGCTCCGGATCCATGCCGTGCTCGGCGAACACCGCGAGCCAGGTGTCGAAGCGCAGGTGTTCCGACCACGCGTCGAACCGGCAGCCGCGCCGGTAGGCCTCCTCGACGACGGCGCACAGGCGGCGGTCGCCGCGCGTGAAAACGCCTTCGAGCAGGCTGGTTTCGGCGTCGCGGTACTTCAGGGAAATCGGCCTGCCCTTCACCGCTTCGCGAAGCACGCCGAGGCGGCGGCGCAACTCGCGCGTCCCGACCTGCTCCGCCCACGCGAACGGCGTGTGCGGCTTGGGGACGAGAGGCGAGACGCTGACCGTGATCCGGAACGCCCGGTTGCCGGCGTCGCGGGCGGCCTGCCACGCACGATGGCCCAGTTCGAGGATGGCGCGCAGGTCGTCGTCCGTCTCGGTCGGCAGGCCGCACATGAAGTACAGCTTGGCGCCCGTGTAGCCTTCGCGGGCCGCCGTCCGGACCGAGTTCAGGAGTTCCTCCTCGGAGTGGTTCTTGTTGATGACGTCGCGCATGCGCTGGCTGCCCGCCTCCGGGGCGAGCGTGATGCTGCCCTTCTTCTGCGCGGCGATGCGCGTGGCCACGTCGGCGGGCACGTTGTCCGGCCGCGTCGAGGGCAGCGAGAGCTGCACGCGCGTCGGGCAGAGCAGGTCGGCGAGCGCGTTCACCTGCTCGACGATCTGGGTGTGATCGGTGGTGGACAGCGAGATGAGCGAGACTTCCTCGAGCCCCGTCCCCTGCAATCCGCGCAGCACTTCCTCGACCACGCGCTGCGCGGGCTTCTCGCGCACCGGGCGGTTGATCATTCCGGCCTGGCAGAACCGGCAGCCGCGCGTGCAGCCGCGCATGACCTCGACCGAGAGCCGGTCGTGGGTGATCTCGCCGACCGGCAGGAGCGGCATCGGCGGGTAGTACTCCGGCTTGAGCTCGCGCGTGTACACGGAGCTCACCCGGTCCGGAAATCCGGGTAGCGCGCGCGGGACGAGCCAGCCCTCGTCGCTCGCCTCGGTGACGTACCCGGAGGGCACGTAGACGCCGGGCACGTGCGCGAGGCGGCGCAGAAGCGCGCGCCGCGGCAGGCGTTCCCGCTTCGCCTGCTTCACCGCGTCCACGACGGCGTGGATCACCTCCTCGCCGTCGCCGATCACGAACGCGTCCACGAACTCCGCCATGGGCTCGGGGCTGAAGGCCTGCGCGCCGCCGGCGATGATCAGCGGGTGGCGCTCGTCCCGCGCGAGGGTGCGCAACGGCAGGCCGGCCAGCTCGAGCATCATCAGCACGTTCGTGTACTGCAGCTCGTACTGCAGCGAGAAGCCGATGATGTCGAAATCGGCCGCCGGCGTGTGGCTGTCGTTGGAGAACAGCGGGATTCCCATGCGCTGCATCTCGGCGGCGGCGTCCGGCCACGGCGCGAACGTCATCTCGGCGGCGGCGTCGGCGCGCCCGTTCACGATGTGGTGGAGGATGCGGATGCCGAGGTTCGAGAGCCCGATCTCGTAGGCGTCCGGAAACGCGAGCAGCACGCCGACCTCCACCGAGGCCAGCGGCTTCGGTGAATCCTGAAGCGCGTTGCCCAGGTAGCGGTTCGGCTTCGAGACCTTCGGCAGCAGCTGGTGCTCGATGATCTCGGTCAGGCTCGTGCTCATCGGACTCGGGCTCTCCTCGGGCGGAGCGTTCTGCGCGCCGGACGCGGCGTACTTCGGGGCCCCGCCCCCGGGGCGCCTGCCGGCGCGGACGGGCGTGCCGGCGTGGCCGTTCGGGAAGCCGTGGGATGCGGCCGGATGGCGGGCCAAGGTAGCACGCGCGGCCCGCCGCGCGGAAGGCTCGAATCGCGCTAACGGATTGCGGCCGAAACGGATTTGGCCCGTCCCGCCCAGGTGTTCTATCGTGCCGCGTTGGGCCGCGACGGCGCGGTCCGCGAGCCTCCCAGCGAAAGGCACGGCCATGAAGGTCTCCGACCGCACGTACTTCGTCCTCAAGCGGCTGCACTCGCTGACCGGGGTGTTCCCGATCGGCGTCTTCCTGCTCGAGCACTTCTACACGAACTCGATGGCCCTGCAGGGAGCCGCCGCGTTCGATCGGGCCGCCGCCGACCTGGCCCGCATCCCCTACGTCGGCGCGGTCGAGGCGTTCGGCATCTGGCTGCCGATCCTGCTGCACATGGTCCTGGGCGTGTTCATCGCCACGACCTCGAAGCCGAACCTCGAGCGCTACGGGTACGCGACGAACTGGATGTACACGATGCAGCGCGTCACCGGCGTCGTGCTGATCTTCTACATCATCTTCCACACGTTCCAGACGCGCTTCGACCCGGCGTACCTCCAATCGCCGAGCCCCTACGACTTCATGCGCAAGCAACTCTCCTCTCCGGCGATGTTCTGGTTCATGGTCGTCGGCATCCTCTCGGCGTGCTGGCACTTCGGCAACGGCCTTTTCGGCTTCGCGATCCACTGGGGATTCGTGACCAGCCGCAAGGCGCAACTTCGGGTCGCCCGCCTGGGGCTCGCGTTCGCCGTGGTCCTCGCGCTCGTCGCGCTCAACTCGCTGCTCGCCTTCACGGGGCGCGGGCTGTATCCCGACTGGATCACCAAGCCGCACGGGCAGGACCACGCGGTCGTGATGGATGGAGGAACGCGCTGATGGCCGCGCCGCGCATCGCCGTCGTCGGCGGCGGCCTCGCGGGCCTCATGGCGACGATCCGCATCGCCGAGGCCGGCGGACACGTCGAACTGTTCTCGATCGTGCCCGTGAAGCGGTCGCATTCCGTGTGCGCGCAGGGCGGCATCAACGGCGCGGTCAACGTCAAGGGCGAGAACGACAGCCCCGAGATCCATTTCGTGGACACCTGCCGCGGCGGCGACTTCCTCGCCCACCAGCCGCCGATCAAGGGCATGTGCTACGCGGCGCCCGGCATCATCTACCTGTTCGACCGCATGGGCGTCCCCTTCAACCGGACGCCCGAGGGACTGCTGGACTTCCGCCGCTTCGGCGGCACGCTCTACAACCGCACGGCGTTCGCGGGGGCCACCACCGGGCAGCAGCTCCTGTACGCGCTGGACGAGCAGGTTCGCCGCCACGAGGTGGCGGGCCGCGTCAGCAAGCACGAAGGCTCGGAGTTCGTCGGCACGGTGCGCGACTCCGCGGGCCGCTGCGTCGGGCTCGTCGCGCTCGATCTGCGGACCATGAAGACACGCGCGTTCCGCGCCGACGCGGTGATCCTCGCGACCGGCGGGCCGGGCCTGCTGTTCGGCAAGTCCACCAACAGCATCATCAACTCGGGCTCGGCCGCCGCCACGGCCTACATGGAAGGCGCCCGGTACGGCAACGGCGAGTTCATCCAGATCCACCCGACCGCCATTCCCGGCGCGGACAAGCTGCGCCTGATGAGCGAATCCGCCCGCGGCGAAGGCGGCCGGATCTGGGTGCCGCGCACGAAGGGCGACGCGCGCGCCGCGAAGCAGATTCCCGAGGCGGACCGCTGGTACTTCCTCGAGGAACGCTATCCGCACTACGGCAACCTCGTGCCGCGCGACGTCGCGAGCCGCGAGATCCACGACGTGTGCGTCAACCTGGGCCTCGGCGTGGACGGCAAGCTGTGCGTCTACCTCGACCTCACGCACATCCCGCGCGCGACGCTCAAGCACAAGCTCGAGGGCATTCTCGAGATCTACGAGAAGTTCACCGGCGACGACCCGTGCGACGTGCCCATGAAGATCTTCCCCGCCGTCCACTATTCGATGGGCGGCCTGTGGGCGGACTACGAACGCACGGCCGACGGCTTCCTCGATCTCGGCAGTCCGAAGAACCAGATGACCAGCGTGCCGGGGCTGTACGCCATCGGCGAGGTGGACTACCAGTACCATGGAGCCAACCGGCTCGGCGCGAACTCGCTGCTGTCGTGCGTGTACGCCGGACAGGTCGGGGGTCCCGCGGCGGTCGCCTACGCCCACGGCCAGGCGAAGGCCGGCAGCGAGGCGCCCGCGTCGCTGTTCGAGGCCGCCGAGGCGAAATGGACCGCCCGCTTCGCCGACCTGGCGCGCCGCGAGGGGCCCGAGAATCCCTACCGCCTCCACGAGGAACTGGGCCGGGTCATGCTCGAGAACGTCACGATCGTGCGCGAGAACTCGAAGCTGCGCGCCACCGACGCGAAGATCCTCGAGCTGATGGACCGCTGGCACAAGGCGAGCGTGCTGGACAACGGCCAGTGGGCGAACGCCCCGCTGGCGTTCATGAATCAGCTCTGGAACATGCTGCACCTGGCGCGCGTCGTGACGCTCGGCGCCCTGGCCCGCGACGAGACCCGCGGAGCCCACTTCAAGCCCGAGTTCCCGAAGCGGGACGACGCCCACTGGCTCAAGTCCACCATCGCGACCTTCACGCCCGACGGGCCCCAGCTCCACTACGAACCGGTGGACGTTTCGCTCTGCGCACCGGTCGAGCGGAAGTACGACTAGAGGAGACGCGCGAGATGCCCCGACAGTCCATCGAACTCCGCATCCGCCGGCAGGACTCGCCCACCGCGGCCCCGCGCTGGGAGGAGTTCTCCGTGCCGTGGCAGCCGAGCATGAACGTGATCTCGTGCCTCATGGAGATCCGCAAGAACCCCGTGACGCGGCAGGGCCGCACGACCACGCCGGTGCACTGGGAGTCGTCCTGCCTCGAGGAGGTGTGCGGCTCGTGCACCATGCTCGTGAACGGCCGGGTTCGGCAGTCGTGCACGGCGCTGGTGGACAACCTGCCCGAGGGACCGATCACGCTGGAGCCGATGACCAAGTTTCCGGTCGTGCGCGACCTGCAGGTGGACCGGCAGCCGATGTTCGATTCGCTCAAGCGGGTGCACGCGTGGATCCCGATCGACGGAACCTACGACCTCGGCCCGGGGCCGCGCATGTCCGCCGAGGAGGCGGAAGCCAACTACGTCTTTTCGCGCTGCATGACGTGCGGATGCTGCATGGAGGCGTGCCCGCAGTTCAACGGCCGCTCCGAGTTCATGGGGCCGGCGCCGCTCGCGCAGGTGCGACTGTTCAACGCCCACCCGACCGGCCGGCTGAGCGCCCGCGAGCGCCTGGACCAGATCATGGGCCGCGGCGGCCTCGTGGACTGCGGCAACTCGCAGAACTGCGTCGAGGTCTGTCCCAAGGGCATTCCGCTGACCGAGGCCTTCGGCGAGCTCGGCCGGCAGACCACGGTCCAGTGGCTGAAGCTGCTGTTCCAAAAGTAGCCGTGGCCTTCGCCGGTAACCGCAACGACGGCTCCACCTCGGTCGCCGCCGGCTTCCTCGACGCGCTCGAGCGCTGGGTCGCCGTGGACCGCTCCCCGTCGGCCCCGGCCCTGCGGGCGGCGCTGCTGCCGTGGCTGCGCGCGGCGCAGGCGGCCCAGCCGAGCATGGCGCTGGTCCACCAGCTGGCCGCGCGCGCGCTGTCGGTGGCGGACGCCGGCCTCGCGCGCGAGGACGGCGCGGCCGACCTGCGCGCCCACCTCGCCGCGAGTTGCGCGAGCGAGCGCGGCGACCTGGCCGCGGCGGCGAAAGCCTCGGCGCGCACGGCGGCGGCGCTGGTTTCGCAGCCCGGTCCCTGGATCGCGACGCTTTCCATGAGCGGCCTCGTGCTCGAGGCGCTGCGCGAGCTTCGCCGCGGCGGCCGGGCGCCGCGGGTGATCCTCGCCGAGAGCCGCCCGAAGCTCGAGGGCCGCGCCATGGCGGCGGCGCTGGCGGCGGACGACATCCCGGTCTGGCTGGTCGCGGACGCCGCCCTGCCGATGCTCGTGCAGCAGGCCGCGGCCGTCTGGCTCGGCGCCGACGCGGTCACCGAGCACGGCGTGCTCAACAAGGTCGGTTCGTTCGTGGCGGCGCTCGCCGCCCGCGAGCACGGCGTGCCGGTCCACGCGATCGCGACCCGGCGCAAGCTCATTCCCGCCGCGACGCCCGCGCTGGCGATCGCCGAGATGCCGCCCGCGGAGTTGTGGGATGCTGCGCCCGCGGGCGTGAAGCCGCGCAACGTCTACTTCGAGATGGTGCCGCTCGCGCTGCTGCGCGGCGTCGTCGTCGAGGGCGACGTGCTGGGCCCGAACGAAATCGCGGTCGCCGCGGCCGACCGTGCGCTGCCGGACGAGTTGTCAGCTGCACCGCCGCAGGGCGACGCGGGCTGAAGGCCCGCCGCCCGTTCGACGATCCCCTGTTTCCGAGGAGGCCCGCAGATGAAGCGACCGAACGAGTTCTCGCGAGGCACCATGGAGAGCGCGCTCGCCCGACAGGCGAACCAGTGCGCGTCGTGCGGCACGCCGATCACCTGGCTGGGTGAGGACGGCCGCCTCGATCACCGCTTCGGCGAGAGCGGCCAGGCGCACCACCTGACCCCGGTTCGGCTGGGCGGAACGAACTCCGAGCGCAACTGCGTGATTCTCTGCCAGGCGTGTCACTACTCCGCCCACGAGGGCGGCAACTACGCGCACGGCACCGTGCTCGGGCACGACACCGACTTTCTGCACTACGCGGGCGGCACCACGAAGGTGAAGGCGGCCCGCAGCCGTCGCTGAACGCGGAACCCCTTCCGGAGCGTCGTCCCGCGCGGGAGTGGCCCGCGCGGGGGGCACGGCGCTCAGCGCGGCGCCGGCTCGAGCGATTCGAGCAGCCACCGCCCGGTGTGCGAACGCCCGCTTGCCGCGATGCGCTCGGGCGGACCTTCGGCGACCAGTTCGCCGCCGCCGTCCCCGCCGCCGGGTCCCAGGTCCACGACCCAGTCGCAGCAGCGGATGACGTCGAGGTTGTGCTCCACGAGCACGACCGTGTCGCCGCGTCCGGCCAGGTCGTCGAGCACCTCCAGCAGCAGCTGGATGTCGGCCCAGTGCAGCCCCACGGTCGGCTCGTCGAGCACGTACAGGCACGGTCCCGTGCCGCGCGCCGAGAGCTCGCGCGCGATCTTCAGCCGCTGCGCCTCCCCCCCCGACAGCGTGTTCGCGCCCTGCCCGAGCCGCAAATAGCCGAGCCCGACCCGCCGCAGGATGTGCAGGCCGCGGGTGAACTTCGGTTCGCTCGCGAAGTGGTGGAAGGCCTGGTCCACCGTCATGTCGAGCGCGTCCTTGATGCTCGCGCCGCGGTAACGCACCTCGAGCACCTCGGGCTTGAAGCGCGAACCGCCGCACACTTCGCACGGCACGGACAGATCGGCGAGAAAGTACATCTCGACCTCGACCCGTCCGGCGCCCTCGCAGTTCTCGCAGCGCCCGCCCGCGCTGTTGAAGGAAAACGCGCCCTCCTTCCAGCCGTGCTGGCGGGCGGCCGGCTGGCGGGCGAACAGCTCGCGCAACGCGGCGTAGGCGCCCATGTAGGTGACCGGGCACGAGCGCGGCGTCCGGCCGATCGGCGACTGGTCCACCAGCACCACCCGCCGCAGGTGTTCGAGCCCCTTGAGCGCCCGGTGCGCTCCGACGGGCGCGTCCTCGCGGCCCTCGAGCGCCCGCAGCGCGGCACGGTAGAGCACGTCCTCGACCAGGCTGCTCTTGCCGGAGCCCGAGACGCCCGTCACGGCCGTCACGCGGCCGATCGGAAAGCGCGCCGTCACGCCCTTGAGGTTGTGTTCCCCCGCCCCTTCGACGGTCAGGAACGTCCGCGGCTCCCCGGGCGCGCGCGGGCGCACGACGCGTTTCTCCCCGGCCAGCCAGCGCGCGGTGTCCGATCCGGCGGCTGCGCTGGCATCCGCGGCCGGACCGGCGTAGAGCAGCCGGCCTCCGTTCTCGCCCGCCCCGGGCCCCAGCTCGACCAGATAAGACGCCGCGCGGATCACCATCGGTTCGTGCTCGACCACGACCAGCGTGTTCCCCCGCGCGGCCAGCTCGCGCAGGATGCCGATCAGCCGTTCGGTGTCGCGCGGGTGCAGCCCCACGGTCGGCTCGTCGAGCACGTAGAGCGTGTCGGCGAGGTTCGCGCCCAGCGCGTTCGCGAGCTCGATCCGCTGCGCTTCGCCTCCCGAAAGCGTTCGCGTGAGGCGATCGAGCGTCAGGTAGCCCAGGTCCACGCGGAGCAGGAATCGCAGGCGCGACCGCACTTCGGCCAGCGCGGTGCCGGCGATGGTGCGCTGAGTCTCGGACAGATCGAGCTGATCGAGGAAACCGGCGGCGGCCGAGATCGGGTGCGCGCACAACTGCGCGATCGAGAGCCCGCCGAGCTTCACCTGCAGGGCCTCGGGCCGCAGCCGGGCGCCGCCGCAGGCGCCGCACCGCCGCGGGCTCTGGTAGCGGCGGACCACGAAGCGATTCCCGGCCTTGTACGACTTCTGCTGCAGCCGCTCGAGAAACGGGAGGACGCCGCGAAACGTCCGGTCACCGTGGAGCAGCAGGTGGCGATGCTCCTCGGACAGCTTCCGCCACGGCACCTCGAGCGGAACCCCGCGTTCGGCCGAGAGCTTCTGCAACTTCGGCCACATCGTGGCGCGCCAGGATTTCGCCCAGGGATCGAGCGCGCCGGCCTTCAGGGACTTCGACGCGTCGGGCACGATCAGCTCCGGCGCGAAGGTCAGCACGTCGCCGAAGCCACGGCATTCCGGACAGACGCCCAGCGGGCTGTTGAACGAGAACAGCGCGGGCTCGGGCTGCACCGCCGGCCGGGAACAGTTCGCGCATTCCCAGCGCTCGCTCCGCGCGACGGGCTCCGCTCCGCCGAGTTGGAGCAGCAGGCGTCCCTCGCCCCGGCGGAACGCCTGCTCGCAGGCCTCGACCAGGCGCTGAGCCTCCTCCGGCCTCCAGCGGAAGCGGTCCACCAGGATCTCGAGCGACTTCGTGCCGCGACGCAGCTTCGGGAGCGGGTCCAGTTCGACCAGATCGCCCGCGATGCGCGCGCGCGTGTAGCCCGCCCGAAGCAGGTGCCCGGCCTGCTCGGCCCACGCGAGCCGGGCGGAAAGCGCCACGGGCGCGAACACGTGCAGCCATTCGCCCTCCGGCCGGCCGGCCGCTTCGCGGGCAACGGACTGCGGCGAGTCGGCGAGCACCGGGTGGCCGCAGTGGGCGCAGTGGACCGTGCCGATCCGGGCGTAGAGCAGGCGCAGGTAATCGTGGACTTCGGTCGCCGTGCCGACGGTCGAGCGGGCGCTGCGCGCGGGAGCGACCTGCTGGATGCTGACGGCGGGCGTGAGGCCGTGGATCGCGTCCACGTCGGGGCGCGGCAGGCGCTCGAGGAACTGCTTGGCGTACGCCGAGACGGACTCGACGTAACGGCGCTGGCCTTCCGCGTAAAGGGTGTCGAAGGCGAGCGAGGACTTGCCCGAGCCGGAGACACCCGTGATGACCGTCAACTCGCCGCGCGGAAGGTCGAGATCAAAGTCGCGAAGGTTGTGCTGGCGGGCGCCGCGGATGCGGAGCAGGCGGACGGGCTCGAGGGCGGGATCTTTCATGGGAGGGAGCGCGGACGATAGCACGCGCCACCAGGGCCGGCCGCCGGAGCAGGATGCGGGCGGCTCCGGCATCCGTGCCGGTAACCGCACCGCGCGAACCGGAGGGGACGGCCTGCCTTGACTCGGAGCCCCCGGTTCAATGCGCGCCCGTAGGGGCGTTCAAAGTTGAAGGGCGGCCGGCGATCAAGCCGACGCGCCCTTCAGGACGTGCCAGGTCCAGAAAACCGGTTACTTCTTCTTCGCGGCCTTCTTCTTCGTGGCCTTCTTCTTCGCAGCCTTCTTCTTGGCAGCCATTCGGGGATCACCTCCTCCGCATTCACTCGATTCGTTCGTGCTCTGCGGACTACCGTGATGGCGACGCGGACGAATCCGAGCGGTCGCGTCTCGCCCGAGTGCTCCAGCACGGCCCGTGCCAGTCGCTGGTGGCCGAACTGGCGGCATGACGTAATACCCATTGAACAATGGCTTTAGCGACTCATGCTGGCCTGGGATGCGGACTGATGCGGCGTGCGATCGCCGAACTTGAAATCTTCTAAGTGTCAATAAACTAGCTTCTTACGCCGAAAACGAAACGCATCTCGTTGTCTGCACACGAGATGCGCGGTGGTGTCCAGTTTGTTGCGTCCGTCCAGTTACTTGACAGTCCTGGCCTCCTCGATGCGAAGCCGTCGCAGTTTCTCGATCAGCCCCTGTCGCGAGATGCCCAGGATTCGCGCCGCCCGGCTCTTGTTGCCGGAGGTCATGCGCAGCACCTCGCTGATGTGATCCGCTTCGATCTGCGCGAGCGTCGGCAGCCCGAGCACGTCCCGCACCGCGGCAACCGCGGTGCTCGCCGGCGCGGTGCGGCGTCCGAGCAGCTCCGGCGGGAAGTGCTCCGAGTCGATCTGCTGGCCCTCCTCGAGCAGGACGACGCGTTCGATCAGGTTGCGCAGCTCGCGGACATTGCCCGGCCAGGGGTATTCGAGCAGCACGCGGCGGGCCTCGGGCGTGAAGTCGTCGAACGACTTCTGGAACTTGCGCGAGAACTCCCGCATGAAGTGCCGCGCCAGCATCAGCACGTCCTCGCCCCGCTCCCTCAGCGGCGGCAGGGTGATGGACACGACCTTGAGCCGGAAGTAGAGGTCGCCGCGAAACCGCCCGGCCCGCACTTCCTCCTCGACGCTCTTGTTGGTGGCCGCGACGATGCGGATGTCCACCGAGATGTCGTGCGCGCCGCCGACCCGCTTGAAGTTCCGATGATCGATGAATCGCAGGAGCTTGGCCTGCGTGGGCAGCGGCATGTCGGCCACCTCGTCGAGAAAGAGCGTGCCGCCGTCGCACAGCTCGACGAGCCCCTTCTTGGTGTCGGAGGCGTCGGTGAAGGCGCCCTTCTCGTGGCCGAACAGTTCGTTCTCGAGCAGCGCCTCCTGGAAGGAGGAGCAGTTCACCTCCATCAGCGGCGCCTGGGCGCGGTCGCTTCGGTAGTGCACCGCGCGCGCCACCAGTTCCTTGCCCGTCCCGCTCTCGCCCGAAATCAGGACCGAGGTCGCCTTGCTGCGGACGACCTTGTCGATCAGGGCGCGCACTTCGCGCATCGCGGCCGACTGCCCGATGATCTCCTCGCCGGAGTAGTGCTGCCAGGCGCGCCGGCGGTAGAGATCGAGCTCGGTCGCCTGCCGGAAGTTCCGGCCGGCGGACTCCACGGCCAGCACGATGTCCTCCAGCTCGTAGGGCTTCCGCACGAAGTCGCAGGCGCCGTGCTTCATGGCGTCCACCGCGGTCTGCACGTCACCGTAGGCGGTGATGATGATGATCTGGAGCAGCGGATCGAGCTGGCGCGCGCGGCGCAGCACCGACAGCCCGTCCGTGTCGGGCAGGCGCATGTCGAGGATCATCACCTGCGGCCGGACCTCGCCCACCTTCTCGAGGCCCTCGGCTCCGGTGCTCGCGACCTCCACGGCGTAACCGCGCGCGCGCAGGACCTTGCCGAGCGACTTGCGGATCAGGAGTTCGTCGTCCACGACCAGCACGGAGGTCTTCACGGCGTCACTCCTCCGTCTTGCCGGGCGGCTCGGCCGGCAGCGGCAGGGAAACGCGCAGCGTCGCGCCTCCTCCCGGGTTGTTCCTGGCCGTCACCACGCCTCCGGTGTCACGGACGATCTGCACCGAGATCGGCAGGCCGAGTCCGGTGCCCATCGAGCGCGTGGTGAAGAACGGGTCGAAGATCTTCTCCATCAGATCGCGGGGAATCCCCACGCCCGTGTCGCGGATCGAGACGTCCACGAGCGACCGGCGCGTGCGATAGCGTCGCACGCCGGTGGCGATGGTCAGCGTGCCTCCTTCGGGCATGGCCTGCGCGGCGTTGATGCACAGGTTGAGGAACACCTGCTGCATCAGGTCGGGATCCACCTCGACCAGCGGCAGTCCCTCCATGAACTCTCGGATCACCGCCACCTGCAGGTCCGCGAGCTGCGCCGACATGAGGTCGAGCGTGCGCTCGAGCACCTGGTGAAGGTCGCACGGCTGGGGCCGCGCCTGCGGCGGGCGCGCGAACAGCAGCAGGCCGGTGATGATCTGCTCGATGCGATCCAGCTCCTTGATGACGTCGTCGAGGTCTTCGCGCCGCGCGTCGCGCGGCTTCAGCTTCGAGGCGACGAACTGGATGGTGGTGCGGATGCCCGTGAGCGGATTGCGGATCTCGTGCGCGACGTAGGCCGACAGCTCGCCGAGCGAGACCAGCCGGTCGATCTTCTTCTGGAACTCGCCGTCCTCGCTCTCGTAGATCGCCTCGGCGAGGATGACCGAGCCGGTCAGTTCGCCGTCCTCGTCGCGCATGGGCAGCGACTCCGCCTTGAGCGTGATCTCCCGTCCCTCGGTCTCGATCCGGAAATCCCGCGCCTCGCGGGTCGAGCCCTTGAGCCAGCGGGCCTCGGCGCCCGGAAAAACGCGATTGCCCGGCAGGCCGAGCAGCGCTCCGGGCTCGACGCTCAGCAGGTCCTCGAGGTGGCGGTTCGCGTAGACCACCTTCCGCTCGCGGTCCAGCGCCACGACGCCCTGCTCGAGCGTGTCCAGCACGGTGGCCGGCAGGGCCATCTCGCGGACGTCCGTTCCGCCTTCCGCGGGACGGTGGACGACGTCGGTGCGCACGGTGCGATCCTTGGCGGTGCGAGGCGGACGTCCGCTCCCGCGCTCCCCTCCGGGCGCGCTCGGCGGCGGGGCCGATCCCTCGGCGTTGTGGACGTGGGACAAGAGGTAGCACAGCACCCCGCGTCACGAAACGCCAAACTGGGCCGGGACTCGCGGCGCCGCAAGGCGTGGCGCCGCGTTGTGCCCGGCGCGCACCGGCTGCTAGACTCCCCGCCCACTGTTCCCACCCCACTCGAAGCACCGCGGGCCCCATTCCGGAGTCGCCGAATGCTGCATCACCTGCGCGCAGGCAACAAGCGCACGAAGATCATCTGGCTGGTCATCACGGTCGCCACCGTCTTCACCTTCCTCATCGGCTTCAGCTTCTTCGGCAGCATGGGAAGCGACTCCCGCTCGGCCGCCCGCCAGTCGGGGTCGTACGGCGAGGTCAACGGCGAGAAGGTGACCGCCCAGATGTGGCAGGGAGCGCAGAACTCCGCGATCCAGGCCTACCGGCAGCAGTACAACACCGACCCGACCGACCGGGACCTCAAGTCGGTGCAGCAGCGCGCCTGGCGCACGCTGGTCAACGAGATCCTGTTCGCGCAGCAGGCGAAGCAGGCGGGCATCAAGGTCACGGACAACGACGTGATCGTCGGCATGCGCACGACTCCGCCCGCGGCCCTGTACACGGCCGAGGCCTTCCAGACGAACGGCAAGTTCGATCCCCAGAAGTACGCGGCGGCACTCGGCAACCCCAACATTGACTGGTCGCCGTTCGAGGAGCAGATGCGCGAGGAACTGCCCGTTCGCCGGCTCCAGGAACGGCTCATGTCCTCGCTCAAGCTCTCCGACGGGGAACTGCGCGAGGCCTGGCACGACCGCTACGACCGGCTGACCGCGGTCATCGTCCAGGTTCCGCCGGCCGACACCGGCTCGGCCGGAAACTCGGAGGCCGAGATGCAGAAGGTCTACGAGCGCTACCGCACGCGCCTCGCCACGCCCGCGCGGACGCAGCTCGAGCTGCTCGCGATCCCGATCCAGTACAGCCCCGACGAGGTCCGGGACGCGACCGAACGCGCGAAGGGCATCTACGACCGCGCGATCGCCGGCGAGGACTGGAACACCCTCGCGCGCGACAACTCCGAGGGCGCGAACGCCGCCAGCGGTGGCGTGATCGATCGCTTCCTCCAGCCGTCGGAAATGGGTGCGGTCGGTCCACAGATCGCCGCCCTCAAGCCCGGCGGGATCCTGCCCCCGTTTCGCGAGGGCGGCCAGGTTCTGATCTTCAAGGTGCTCGACCCGGCGCGCGATTCGGTGGCGCGCAACGCTCCGGCCGGCGCCTTCAAGCTGGCCCAGATCGCGATCAAGCTGCGGCCGTCCCCGGAGTCGCTGCGCGAACAGTACGAGAAGGCGGAGGCCATCGTCCGGAGGGCCGAACAGGTGGGGCTCGCCAAGGCCGCCACCGAGAAGGGGCTGTCCACCGAGAAGACGCCGGCCTTCGACCAGAACAACCTGCCGCCGCAGCTGTACGTGGCACCCGAGGCCGCCGACTGGGGCCTCACCAACAAGCAGGGCGCCGTGAGCCCGGTGTTCAGCACCGGCGACGTGCTCCTGATCGCCCAGGTCGCGCTCCAGCACCCGCCCGGGCCGCCGACGCGGGCGGAGATCGGCGACCAGCTCAAGCAGATCGCCGACGTCGAACACCGCGTGAACGCCGTCAAGCCGCGCGCGGATCGGATCGAGCAGGCGCTCAAGTCCGGTCAGACGCTCGAGCAGGCCGCGCAGGCGGCCGGGCTTTCCGCGCAGACGATCCAGATGACGCGCCAGCAGCCCGACCCGCGAGTGATGGTCGCGCCCGACCTGCAGGGCGCGCTCTGGGCGGCCAGGCCCGGACAGGTCGTCGGACCCTTCCATTCGCTGGGAGGCTGGTACTTCGGGAGGCTGGAAAACATCACCACCGCGCCCGACTCGACGTTCAACGACCAGATCAAGGGCCAGCTGACGACCGAGATCCTGCAACGCCGCCAGCGCACCTTTTTCGACGGCTATCTGACGATGCTGCGCGAACGCGCGAAGATCGAGGACAACCGCCGGGCCTTCCTGAACGATTGAGCCGTCCCCGCGCGGGCGCGGGCGAAACACACATCGGCGCGGCTCCGGGGTGCCCGGGGCCGCGCCGATTCGTCAGCGGGCGGGCGCTCAGCCGCCCGATTTCTTCTCGTTCGCCTTCGACGCGTCCGCGGGCGGCTCCTCGCGCTGGATCTCGTCGGTGATCTCGCGCTGCGCCTTCTTGAACTCGCGGATCGCCTGCCCGAAACCGCGCGCCATCTTCGGAAGCTGACTCGGCCCGAAGAGCAGCAGCACGATCAGCAGCACGATCAGCATTTCCCCGCCACCGAAGTTGAACACTTCCGTCCCTCCGTCTGTGAACCGCTCAGGGCTCGATCCGCAACCGGCTCCGGTCGCTGCCGATGATCACGCTCACGTCGGCGAGGTCCGAGTCCCAGACCTGTCGGATGAGCGGTGGCCCGCCGAGATAATGCGCCACTTCGCGCGCGGTGGAAAGGTCGCTCCGGCGGGCCACCACCAGGGAGGAGAAGTAGTCCGGGCGGTCGGCGTTCCGCACGTCCACGACCTGGTAGCCGCCTTCGCGCAGGAAGGACGCCACCCGCCCGCCGATGCCGGCCTCTCCGGAGCCGTTCAGGACCTGCACGCGAACGACTCGCGCGCTCTTCGAAAAGGGCCGGGCCGCGCGCAGGCCGCCGAAGCGCGTCCACGCCCACGAGCCGGCGAGCGCGAGCACGACCAGCGCGAGCGCCCAGACGAGCGGTCCGCCGGATCCGCCGCGCCTACGCGCCACGGCGACGCGCCTTCGCCGACGGCTTCCGGCCGTCGGCCGCGACCGCGGCGCGCAGGCGCCGCCAGGTGTGGGCCAGCGACTCCGGCAGCACCTTGGTCCCGCCCACGACCGGCATGAAGTTCGTGTCGCCGTCCCAGCGCGGCACGAGGTGCAGGTGCAGGTGCCCGGGGAAGCCCGCGCCCGCGACGCGGCCGACGTTGAGGCCGTAGTTGACCCCGTGCGGCCGGTATTCGGCCGCCAGCACGCGTTCGGCGAGCGCCGCCAGCTCGAGCAGGTCCACGCGTTCGTCCGCGGACAGCTCGGTGAAGCGCGCCGCGTGCCGCTTCACGGCGACCATCAGGTGCGCGGGGTTGTACGGGTAGCGGTTGAGGAGCAGCAGCGCGTGGCGATTCCGCGCGACGACCAGGTCGCGCGCGTCGGCACGGCCCTTCGCGACCCGGCAGAACAGGCAGCCCGACGGCCGGTCGGCGCTGCGCAGGTAACCCATCCGCCACGGCGCCCACAGGCGGTCGAGCGCGGCCGTGTGGCTTCGCCGCGCCGGCATCAGCGTCCCTCCCGCATCGCGAAGTACACGGCTTCGGCTTCGGCGAGTTGCGCCACGGTGTTGATCCCCAGCAGCTCGCGCGCGTCCGGCGCGCAGACGACGGCGGCCCGCTCGCCGCGGGCGCGTAGCAGCGCGACCGTGTCGGTCAGGTAGTACTCGCCCTGCGAGTTCTCGGCCGTCAGCCCGTTCAGCACGCCGGCGAGCGAGCCGTAGCGAAACGCGTAGATGCCCGAGTTGACCTCGTCCAGCGCGCGCTCGGCGGCGCTGGCGTCCTTTTCCTCGACGATGCGCTCGATGCCGGCGCCGTCGGGGGTTCGGACGATGCGCCCGTAGCCCGTGGGATCCGGCAGGCGCATGCTGAGCACGGTCACGGACGCTCCCGACTCCGCATGGCGCCCGAGCAAGGCGTGCAGCGTCTCCGCGGTGAGCAGCGGCGTGTCGCCGCACACGACGAGGAGCGTGCCGGCGAATCCGGCGAGCGCCGGCGCGGCCATCCGGCAGGCGTGCCCGGTGCCGCGCTGCTCGGCCTGCACCGCCCACTCGAGGTCCGCGCGGCCGGCGAACGCCGCCCGCACGGCTTCGCGCTGGTGTCCGATCACCACCACCTTGCGCGCCACGCCCAGCTCGTCGAGCGTCGCGACGACGTGCGCCAGCAGCGGCCGGCCCGCCATCGGATGCAGCACCTTGGCGAGGTCGCTGTTCATGCGCTTGCCCATGCCGGCCGCCAGCACCAGCGCGACGGTTCCGGGGTGCGAGAAACGGCTCATCGGGGGCTCCATTCGAAGTTGTCGATCAAGCGTGTCCGGCCGATACGCGCCGCCACGGCCACCAGCACCCGGCCGTTCACCGTGCGGACCGGTTGCAGGGTGCCGGCGTCCACGACCGCGACGTAATCCTCGCGCACCAGCGGGTAACCGGACCACTCGAGTCGGATGGCCGCCGCCAGCCGTGCCGCCGAGCGTTCGCCGCGACCGAGAAGCACGCGCGCCGACGAAAGGCCCTGCGACAGCGCCACCGCCTGCTGGCGTTCGCGCGCACCGAGGTAGGCGTTTCGTGACGAACGCGCCAGGCCGTCGGGCTCGCGAATCGTCGGACCCCGCCGCACGCGGGTCGGCACCAGCAGGTCGGCGATCATGCGTTCCAGCACGACCGCCTGCTGGGCGTCCTTCTGGCCGAGCCACAACTGCTCGGGCTGCACGGCGTGCAGCAGGCGCGCGACCACGGTGGTCACGCCGTCGAAATGTCCGGGGCGCGAGGCGCCCTCGAGCGTGGCCGTCAGCTCCCGCACCTGCACGCGCGTGCGGTCGCCGGGCGGGTATACGTCCTCGACGCGCGGTTCCCAGAGCAGGTCCACGCCGGCCGCGGCGAACCGGGCGCGATCGCGCCGAAGCGGCCGCGGGTAGCGCCGGTAGTCCTCGCCCGGCCCGAACTGGAGCGGGTTGACGAAGATGCTCGCCACGACGCGGTCCGCCGCCCGCCTTGCGAGCGCCACGAGCGAGAGGTGGCCCTCGTGGATGGCGCCCATGGTCGGCACGAACGCGACCGACTCGCCGCGCCGGCCGAACACCGCGCGCGCGGCGCGCAACTCGGCAACCGTGACGACCTGGCGCATCGCGGTGCGACGGCCCGCCGCCACGCGCCGGGAACGAGTCGCCATGCTCAGTAGGACTCCGCCTCGCCCGGAAAGCGGCGCGCCTTCACGTCGGCCACGTAGCGGCCGTAGGCGTCGCGGACGGCGTCGCCGATCTCGGCGTAGCGGCGCACGAACTTCGCCTGCCGCCCGAAGTAGAGGCCCAGCATGTCGTGCGTCACCAGCACCTGCCCGTCGCAGCCCACCCCGGCGCCGATGCCGATCGTCGGCACCTGCAGCGCGCGGGAGACCGACGTGCCGAGCTTGGCCGGAATGCCCTCGAGGACGATCGCGAAGCAGCCGCTCGCCTCGAGTTGCTGCGCCTCGCGCACGAGCCGTTCCTGGTCGGCCTCGCCGCGCGCCTGCACCTTGTAACCGCCGAAGGCCAGCACCGACTGCGGCGTGAGGCCGAGATGGCCCATCACCGGGATGCCCGCGTCGGTGATTCGCCGCACCGCCTCGGCGACGCGCTCGCCGCCCTCCAGCTTGATCGCGTCCGCGCCGCCCTCCTGCACGAGCCGGCCGGCGTTGATCACGGCCTGCTCGACCGAGGACTGGTAGCTCATGAACGGCATGTCGCCGACCACCAGGGCCGACGGCCGTGCCCGCGTCACCGCCTTCACGTGGTGGAGCATGTCGTCCATGGTCACCGGCAGCGTGCTCTCGTATCCCAGCATCACCGTGCCCACGGAATCACCGACCAGCAGAATCTCGACGCCCGCCTCGTCGGCGAGCCGGGCGATCGGGTAGTCGTACGCCGTCACCACCGTCACCACCTCGCCGCGACGCTTCATCTCGACGATCGCCGGTGCCGTGATCTTCGCCCGCCGCTTCGCGGCGGCGCCCGCGGTCGGTTCCCCGCTCATGACGTCCGTCCCTTCTCGATCGGCCGGTAGTAGAGCGTCCCCTGCCGGTGCGACAGGATGCGCTTCACCAGGTCCTCGTAGTCGTCCGGCTGGTTCACGAAATCGATGGCGTTGGTGTCCACGACCAGCAGCGGCGTCTCCGCGTAGTGGAAGAAATAGTGGGTGTACGCGTCGTTCAACTGACCGATGTATTCGCGCTGCATCTCGCGCTCGAACGGCCGGTCGCGCTTGCGGATCCGTTCCATGAGCGTGTCGGTCGTCGCCTGCAGGTAGACGACGATGTCCGGCTTGACCACGTCCATCTCGAGCCAGCCCACGAGGCGTTCGTACAGCTGCATCTCGCGTCCGGCCAGATTCAGGCTGGCGAAGATGCGGTCCTTCTGGAACAGGTAGTCCGAAACGAGCTTCTCGCTGAACAGGTCCGTCTGTCGCAGATCGCGCTGCTGCTGATACCGGCTGAACAGGAAGTGCATCTGCGTCTGGAACGCATAACGCAGCCGATCGCGGTAGAAGTCCTTGAGGAACGGGTTCTCCTCGACCTCCTCGAGCACCAGTTTCGCCTGCAACCGTTCGGTCAGCATGCGCGCGAGGCTGGTCTTGCCCGCGCCGATGACGCCTTCGATGACAAGATAACGATTCTCGCTCACGCGCGCCCCACGGGTCCCGAAGCTGGAATCATTTCCAGTGGAGCGTTCCCCGCTTGACGAGCGGTCGGGCCCCCAGCCGGTTCAGGTGCGCCGCCAGGGTCTCGCCCGTTCCCGGGTGGACGAGGCGCGGTTCGAGCTCGATGAGCGGCACGAGCACGAACGAGCGACGAAGGATCTCCGGGTGCGGCACCCGCAGGTCCGGCTCCTCGAGGATCTCCTCGCCGTAGAGCAGCAGGTCGAGGTCGATCGTGCGCGGCCCCCAGTGCTGGGTGCGCACACGGCCGAGGCGCTTCTCGACCAGCATCAGGTTCCAGAGCAGCTGGCGCGCGGTCAGCTCGGTGTCCACCAGCGCCGCCGCGTTGAGGAAGTTGGGCTGGTCCACGTCGCCCGCCGGTTCGGTGTCGTAGAGCGACGAGACGCGGATCAGGTCGGTCTCGGGCAGGTCGGCGATCGCCTCGAGCGCCGCGCGAATGGCGCCCTCGCGGTCGCCGAGGTTCGAGCCCAGGCCGAGGAACGCCCTCATCGCGCCTTCTCCCGCGTCACCTCGATCACCGCCCGCCCGCCCGTCGTCCAGCCGAGGTTCTGCTTCGAGATCCGTACGGTGGCGCTGCGGATCGGAAACTTCTCGAGGATCGAGTCCGCCGTGGTGCGGGCCAGCGTTTCGAGCAGGTGGAAGCTCCTGCCCTCGACGACTTCGCGGACCTGCTGGTACAGCAGGTCGTAGTCAATGGTGTCCGAAAGGCGGTCGCTCGTCTCCGAGGCGGCGCTGAGCGGTTCGAGGACGAGGTCCACCTCGAGACGCTGCCCCGCCTCCTTTTCGTAGGGGCGGGCGCCGTGGTGCCCGAACACCGACAGCCCTTCGAGCCGGATGGTCGCCAAGACCTTGCCTCCGAAAAGGATGAGCGCCGCGGACCTCCGCCGTGCGCGATTCGCGCGGCGAGGATAGGAGCGCGCTCGGAGCAGGGTCAAGGGCCGCGGCGAGGCCGCGGCGCTTCCCGGCGACTCGGGCACGCGGCCGGGCGCGCCTGGACGCGCGCGTGGTCGTGATCCCGCCGTCGCCCGCGGCCTCAGTGCGCCCGGATGCGCCGCCCGGAGGGATGCCGACGCCCCTGCCTCCACTGGAACGCGACCATGTCCACAGTCCCCCGCGCGGTGAAGCGAACCCCCTCGTGTTCGAGCCGGATCCGCTGGGTCATCGCCGCGTGCGGGTCGAGCTTGATCAGCGACAGCCTGCCCCCCGCCGCCAGCACGCGGTGCCAGGGCAGTCCGTCGCGGTCCCTCGAGGCGTGCAGCGCGTAGCCGACCAGCCGCGCCGAGCCGTGCATGCCGGCCAGATCCGCCACCTGCCCGTAGGTCGCCACCCGGCCTCGCGGGATGCGCCGGACGACGCGATAGATGCGTGCGTAGGAAGTGCCCGGAGCCCCGACCCGGCGCGTCTCACCCGTCCGTTCGCGGCGCGGCATGGCGTCAGACCGGAACGCCGAACTCGCGCAGCGCTTCGTTCAGGCTCGTCTTGCGGTCCGTTCCCTCGTGGCGGGTACCGATCACCAGCGCGCACGGGGTGCCGTAGGCGCCGGCCGGAAACTGCCGCGGACGGCTTCCCGGGATCACCACCGCGCGCTCCGGCACGACGCCGCGCAGTTCCACCGGCTCGCCGCCGCGCACGTCCACGATCGGGGTCGAGGCGGTCAGCACGACGCCGGCGCCGAGCACCGCGCCGGCCCGCACGCGCACGCCCTCGACGACGATCGCCCGCGAACCGATGAATGCGTCGTCCTCGATCACCACCGGCGCCGCCTGCGGCGGCTCGAGCACGCCGCCGAGGCCGACGCCGCCGGAGAGGTGCACGCGAGCGCCCACCTGGGCGCACGAGCCGACGGTGGCCCACGTGTCCACCATCGTGCCCTCGCCCACGCGGGCGCCGATGTTGACGTAACCCGGCATGAGGATGACGCCGCGCTCGAGGAAGCTTCCGTAGCGGGCGACTCCCGGCGGCACGACCCGGACGCCGGCGCCCTCCAGGTTCCGCTTGATGGGCAGCTTGTCGAAGAACTCGAGGTCGCCCGCGTGCAGCGGCTCGGAAACGCGCAGGCGGAAGTAAAGGAGGATCGCCTGCTTGATCCAGGCGTGCGTCGTCCACTCGTCGCCGGGCGCCGCCGGCGGCGAGGCGACGCGAACGTCACCGGCGTCCAGCGCCGCGATCGTGCCTTCGACCGCGCCGCGCAACTCGGCCGAGTCGAGCGTCAGTTCTCCGGCCCAGCCGCGCGCGACGGTGTCCTGCCAGCGGTCGAGCGGGACTCCGGAGACCCCGCCCGTCGCCTTCGCGGCACCGCTCACGGCAGCGTCCGCATGCGCTCGATCGCCTCGTGGCACCGGGCGAGCGTCGGGACCAGCGCCCAGCGCACGAAGCCCTCCCCGCCCGCGCCGAGATAGGAACCCGGTGTGACGACGATGCCGCGCGCGAGCAACGATTCGCAGAACGCTTCGTCGTCGCCCCCCGGCACGCGCATCCACAGATAGAAGGTGGCCTCGCTCGCTTCCGTCCGCCAGCCGCGGCGCGCGAACTCGGAGACGAACAGCTCGCGCTTGGCCGCGTACTTCGCGCGCTGCTCGCCGGTGTGCGCGTCGTCGTTCCACGCCGCGATCGCCGCGTCCTGGATGAAGTCGGGGGTGGCCGCGCCGACGTTGGGGCGGAACCGGCGCAGCGCGTCCATCGCCCGCGGATCGCCGGCGAGGAAGCCGGAGCGATAGCCGGTCATCGCGCTGCGCTTGCTGAGCGTGTACAGGGCGAGGACGTTCTCGAATCCATGCTCGAGCAGCGTGGGCGGCGGGCCGGCTTCGAAGTAGAGGTCCCCGTAGGCCTCGTCGCTCGCCACCCAGAAGCCGTGCCGGCGCGCGAGCGCGACGATCGCCGCGCCCTCTTCGCGCGTGAGCACGGAGCCGGTCGGGTTGTGCGGCGAGTTGAGCCACAGCAGGGCCGTGCGCCGCCAGACCTCGGCGGGTACGTTCGCGGGATTGAACCTCCAGCCGTCCTGCGAGCGCAGCGGCGTGAAGTGCACCTCCGCCCCCGCGAACCGCGCGCCCGCTTCGTAGACCGGATACGCCGGCGTCGGGATCACCACGGTGCGCTTCGCGGCGGCGGGGTCCACGAACGCGAACGCAAGATTGAAGACCGCCTCCTTGAGCCCGTTCGCCGGCAGCACGTGGACTTCCGGGTCCGCGCTCACGCCGTAGCGCCGCGCGAGCCACCGGGCGCAGGCGGCGCGCAGCTCCGGCCGGCCGGTCGTCGCCGGATAGCTGGAGACGGCCGGCACGTGCGCGATCATCGCCTCGCGGATGAACGACGGCGTCTCCTCGCGAGGGTCGCCCATGCCGAAGTTGATGGTCGTCAGGTTCGCCGGCTGAAGCTCGCGGCGCCGGCGTTCGAGCTTCACGAACGGGTACTCCCCGCCACCGGTCAGCAGCGGGTGCAGCGGGGCGGGGGTGGCGGCGGTCCTCGCGGGCGCGGCGCTCATCTAGTCCTCCCGGGCCAGGAACCGGGCGAGCGTGTCGAACGCCACGCCGAGGTTCGCGATGGGGCAATGCTCGTCGGCGCGGTGGCAGAGCTCCGCCAGGCCGGGGCCGTAGTTGAAGGCGGGAATGCCCGCGGCGGAGAAGCGTGCGACGTCGGTCCAGCCCTGCTTGCCGGCGACCTTCGCGCCGGCGCGGCGCACGAACTCGCTCACGACCGGCTGGTCGAGCGCGACGCGGCCGGGCGCCGCCGCATCCACGACCTCGAAACCGAAGCTCTCGGGCACGAGCCGGCGAAGCTCCGCGGTCGCCTGCTCGATCGTCGTGTCGGGCGTGAAGCGATGGTTCAGGTTCACGACCATCTCGTCGGGAACCACGTTGCGCGCGCGGCCCGCCCGCACGGTCGTCACCTGAAGCGTCCGGCGGTACTCGAGGCCCTGGATCTCGACCGGGGTCACCGGGTAGCGCACGATTTCGGACAGCCACGCCGCGCCCTCACCCACCGCGTTGCGGCCGAGCCAGGGTCGCGCCGAATGCGCCGAGACGCCCGGCACGCGCACCTCCACGTTCAGGATGCCGTTGCATCCCATTTCGACGTTGAGGTCGGTCGGCTCGAGGACGATCGCGGCCGCCGCGTCCTTCAGCCACGGGTTCTCGGGCAGCATCCGGCCGAGCCCGTTGCCCGTCGCCGGGCCTTCCTCGGCGTCGTAGAAGACGCACGCGAGATCGAAGCGCAGCGCCTCCGGGTCGAGCGACTCGACCAGCGCCTGCATCACCGCGACGCCCGCCTTCATGTCGCTCGTTCCGAGCCCGTACAGCCTGTCCCCCTCCCTCCGCGAGCGTTCGTTGCCCTGCGGCGGCACGGTGTCGAGGTGGCCGACCAGCGTGACGAGCGGCCGGCCGCGCGCCGGCGCGCGCCACAGAACGCCGTTGCCCGAGCGCGTGACCTCGCCGGTGCCGCGCTCGCGCAGGCGGTTTTCGACGAACGCCGCGATCGCGGCCTCGTTTCCGGTGACGCTCGGGATGTCCACGAGCGCGGCGAGCTTCTCGGCGATTGCATCGGCGGTCATCACGGGCGGCACGCGGGCAGCTCCTCGTCGGGAAGGGAAAGGATCGCGGGCAAGGTAGCACCGCCCGCGCGGCGCGCGCGAGCGCGGCCGCCCGGGGCGTTTCGCCCACGTCAAGTGAGGGGCGAAACGCTTGCGCGCCGTGCGGCCGCTCGGCCACACTTGCGGGCCATGACTCCGCCCCCGGCGTTCCGGACCTCTTCCTCACCGCGCGCACGCGTGATCGCGCTGCTGGGCGCGGCGCTGCTGATCGCGTTCGCGCTCGAACCGCCGGTGCGCGCCTCCTCCGCGACCGCTTCGGGCCCGGTCCCGTCGCCGCGCCCGTCCGCTCCCGCCGACGCGCTCGCGCGCCCGTCGGCCGCCGCCGCGCCGCTCATCGTGCTCTCCACCTCCGACGTCAAGGGCAAGAGCAGCCCGTGCGGATGCCACACGCCCAAGGGCGGGCTCGCCCGCCGCGCCGCGCTCGCCGACAGCGTGCGCGCCACGAACCCCAACCTGATCGTGGTGGATACGGGCGGCTACTTCCCCGAGGAAGCCGACTACGAAGCGGCCGCCGTGTTCATGCTGGAGTCCATGATGAGCCTGGGCACGGACGCCGCGGGCGTCGGCGAGAGCGACCTGCGCTACGGCCTCGGCTTCCTGCGCGCCGGTCTCGCGCGCACGAAGCTCCCCGTCACGTGCGCGAACCTGCTCGACGCCACGACCGGCAGGCCGGTGTTCCCGCCGTTCCTGCTGAAGACCGTCGGGCGCGCGAAGGTCGGCTTCTTCGCGCTGCTCGCCCCCTCGGCCGACCTCGGGCCCTCGCGCGATTCCCTGCGTGTCGCCGATCCGCTGGAGTCGGCGTATCGCACGGTCGCGGCGCTGCGGGAGCGGGGCGCCACGGTCGTGGTGCTGCTCTCGGATCTCGGCAAGATCGACTCCGAGGAAGTGGCCAACTCGATTCCCGGCATCACCCTCGTCATCGCGGGACACAAGATTCCGCTCTTTCCCGAGGGCCGGCGCGTGGGCGGCGCGGTCGTCGTCTACGGCGGCGAGCAGAGCCAGTACGCCGGCCTCGCGACGATCCCCCTCGATGCCGCGGGTCGCGCGACGGCGGTCGGGGCCGAAACCGTGATGCTCGGCCCCGAGCGGCGCGAGGAGCCGGCGATGCTGTCGCGCGTGCGCACCTTCGAGACCGCCTTCAACGAGGAGCTGAAGCAGCGCGAGCGCCAGGAGGCGTTGCGCGCGGTCGCGGGCGAGGGCGGCGACGACGACGAACCGCGCGACCGCTACCTCGGCGCCGAAGTCTGCGGGCGCTGTCACGGCGCCGAACTGGCGCAATGGAAGACGACCGCGCATGCGCGCGCGTGGGCCACGCTGGTCGAACAGCACGCCGAAGCCCGCACGGACTGCGTGCGTTGCCACGTGCTCGGCTTCCGCCAGCCGGGCGGGTTCCAGACCGACGACGACGCGCCCCGCCTGGCGAACGTGCAGTGCGAGAGCTGCCACGGCATGGGCACGCAGCACGACGCCACGCGTCCGGCCGCGAAACTCACCGAGGCGACCTGCCGGCGCTGCCACGACGACACGAGCAGTCCGGCGTTCACGTTCGACGTCTACCAGCCGCACATCCTCCATCGGGCTCCCGCGAACCTGCCGCCGCTGCCGCCGAAGCCCAAGATGGCGATGCACTGAGGCCGTGACGCGCACCATGCCCGCCGTCGCCGGATCGCGCACCGCATTGCGGCTCGTGGGCCGCGACGCGCTCTCCCTGCTCCACCGCCTCTCGACGAACGCCCTGCTCGACCTGCCTCAGGGGGAGGCGCGCGCGACGCTGTTCTGCGACTTCCGGGGCCGGCTGCTGCACCGCGTGCACGTCGTGCACGCGCCCGGGGGCGCACTCTGGCTGGCGCGTGGCGACGCCGGCGGCGAGGCGCTCGCGGCGTTCCTGGACGGCTTCGTCTTCCGCGAGGACGTCGCGATCGAGGACCGCGAAGCGGATTTCGACTGGCGGCTCGCGGGCGTCGAGTGGGGCGGGCCGCTGGAGGAACACCGGCGCATCGCGCTCGGCCTGCCGCGGCACGGCGCGGAGATCACCGCGGACTTCAATCCCTACGAGGTGAACCTCGCGCACGAAGTGCACCTCGCGAAAGGCTGCTACACCGGCCAGGAGGCGCTGCAGCGGCTGGTCACCTACGGCAGCGTCCGCCGCCGCCTGGTCCGCTTCGCCGGCGAGGGCGCCGCTCCCGCGGCTCCGCAGGAATTGCGGGCGGAAGGCGGTGAGAACGGCAGCCCTGCGGGGGTGCTCACCAGTGCCGCGCCATCGCCGGAGGGCGGATGGACGGCGCTCGCGGTGGTGCGCCACGAGGCCGCCGGCCCGCTGCGTCTCGCGGACGGCCGGCTCCTCGAAACGCCGATCGAGTTCGGGTCACGGCGCCCGATCGGGCGACCGTAGGCGCTTCGAATCCGCATGAGGTCATGTCCGCAAGCTGTTGTTCCTGCGTCTTCTGACGCCTGCGCTCAGGCCGCGTCATCGCCCGCGTCGTCGCCTGGTTCCCCGCCGCCGCCTTCGCCGCCGGCGTCGCCCGAGGGAGCGCCGTCGTCCACCACCAGCGCCTCCGTGGTGAGCATGAGCCCCGCGACGCTCACCGCCGACTGCAGCGCGCAGCGCGTGACCTTGGCGGGATCCACGATGCCCTGCTCGATCAGGTCCCCCCACCGACCCGAGCGCGCGTTGTAGCCGTAGGCGCCCTCGCCGGCGCGCAGGCGCTCGAGGAACTCGGCGCCGTTCTCGCCCGCGTTCTCGCCGATCTGCCGCGCCGGCGCTTCGAGCCCGGCGAGCAGCACGTCGCGCCCGGAGTTGCGCGCCGCTCCCAGGTCCAGGCGGCGCACCGCGCGCGCGGCGTGCAGCAGCGCCACGCCGCCTCCCGGCACCACGCCCTCCTCGACCGCCGAGCGCGTGGCCGCCAGCGCGTCCTCGAGTTGCGCGCGACGCGTGGCGCGCTCGACGTCGGTCACCGCGCCGGCGCGGATCACGGCGACACCGCCGCCGAGGCGGACCAGGCGCGCGCGCAGGCGCGCACGCTCGCCCTCGTGCCGGCAGGCCGACAGTTCGCGGTCCAGCGCCAGAACGCGCCCGGCGAGATCCGCGCTGCGGCCTCCGCCCTGCAGGAGCGTGAGCTGCTCGAGCGACGCGGTCGCGTGCCGCGCCCGTCCGAACCAGCCCGGCTCGAAGTGCGCGGCGGCGCGTCCCATTTCCGGGCCCACGACCGTTCCGCCGGTGAGGAGCGCGACGTCGTCCAGCGCCTCCCGCCGGTGCGCCGCGATGCCCGGCAGCTTGACGCCCACGGTCGGCACGCGGCCCCGCAGCCGGTTGACCACCATCACCGCCAGCGCCTCGTCCGACAGCTCGCCGCACAGCAGCAGCAACGGCCGCGACAGGCGGGCGGCGTGCTCGAGCGCGGGAACGACGTCGCCCGCCTGCTCGAGCGCCCCGTCGAACAGCGCGACCAGCGGATGTTCGAGCGAGGCCTCCATCGTTTCGGTGTCGGTGATGAAGTAGGGCGACGCCAGGCCGCCCTCGAGGCGCGCCCCTTCGACCACGTCGAGCGTCGTGTCGGTGCCGCGGCCGTCCTCGACGGTCACGACGCCGGCGCGGCCGACCCGCTCGAGCGCGTGCGCGATCAGCTCGCCGAGCACGCGGTCGCCGGCGGCGATGCGCGCGACGCGCTCGAGGTCGTGGTGCCCGCCGACCGGCCGCGCGATCGCCCGCAGCGCCCGCAGCGCTTCCTGGGCGGCGAGGTCGAGCCCGCGGTTCAGCGCCACCGGATTGCAGCCGGCGTGGACGGCACGCATGCCCGCTCCGATCATCGCGTGAGCGAGCACGGTCGCGGTCGAGGTGCCGTCGCCCGCCGCCTGACCCGCCTGCTGCGCCGCTTCACGCAGCATCTGGACGCCGATGTTCTCGAACGGATCGGGCAGCTCGACTTCCTGCGCCACCGCCAGACCGTCGCGGGTGATCGTCGGGCCGGCATGCCGGTGCGTGAGCACGACGCTGCGGCCGCGCGGACCGAGCGTGATGCGCACGGCGCTCGCGAGCTGGTCCACGCCGCGCCACAGCGCGTCGCGAGCGGCGTCGTCGAACCGGACGCGCTTGGGCATGGGCGTCCCTCCCGTCCGGCGGCCTCCATGGCCGCACGGCTGCCTCCCGGGTATCGGCCGCCTCGAACCCGCGCGCGAGGCCGCTCTCGCGCCTACCAGTAGGTGAGCCCCGCCTCGCGAGCGGCGGCTCGCAGCCGTTCGCTCACCACCGGCCGGCGCCGGGCCTCCGCCAGCCAGCGCGCCATTGCGAGCGAATCGCCCAGGCTGGCGCGACTCACGGCCGCGTTGTAGGCGGGCTCGGCGTCCCGCGGGAGGGCCGTGGCGACCTTCTCGAACTCCCGCGCCGCCTCCTTCCACGCCCCCGCGTCGGCGAACGTGCGCGCGAGCGCCATGTGGTCGGCGCCCCAGAGCGGGTTCGCGGCCATCGCGGCGGCGGCGTTCTCGGGACCGGGCACCAGTTCGGTCCAGCCCGCTCCCTCCCGCCACTTGAAGAAGCGATCCTTCCCGGGGGCGCCCTCGGGCGCGGGCCGCCAGGCGCTGAAGAATCCGGCGCGCAGCGTCGGATCGCCGTACCAGGTCCGCAGCGCCGGTCCGTCCCCCTGCAGGAAACCGATGTTGTTCGGCAGCGACACGAACCAGAAGCGCGTGTGCGGCTCCGGGTGCGGCGCGATCGCGAGCAACCGGCCTCGCAGCGTGCCGAGCAGCGCGCCGGCCCGACGCTGGTAGGACGCGTCCCCCCAGTCGGCCGAGGGCGTCGCGTCGCGCGCCGAGGCGGCGAAGCTGAAGACGGCGATCGCGGCCACCGCGAGCGCGTCCGGCCGCACCAGCGTCGCGATCGCGAGCCACGCTCCGAGGGCGCCGAACAGTCCGTAGTAGGCATGCCAGCCGAGGCCGGGCAGCAGCAACGGCAGCCAGCCGCACGCGCACCACGCGAGGCCGAACGGCAGCGCCCCGCGGCGCGCGGCTTCGCGGCGGTCGGCGAACACGGCGGCCGCGAGAACCAGGCCGGAAAGCAGCAGCGCCGCGGGCAGCGCGCCCAGCAGCGCCGCGCCCCAGCCGCCCTCAGGCGCGAGCCGCGCATCCGCGCTCGTCAGCGCGAGCGCGCTGCGGCCGAGCGCCAGCGGTCCCGAGAGCTGGAGCGACGCGGGCACCGGCCCGATCTCGACGTGCCGCAGCCAGCGGCCGCCCAGGTGCGGGTGGGCGAGCGCCCACGGCACGGCGATGAGCGCCGCCGGCAGGGCGCGCGCGAACGCCACCACCGGGTCGCGGCGCGCGATCCACGCGTCCCAGGCGACGAACAGCAGCGGCAGCGGAGCCGCCGTCTCCTTGCTGGCGAGCGCCAGCGCGTAGGCCGCGAACGCCGGCGCGCGGCGGCCCCGGCGCCACGCGGCGAGCGCCGCGAGCGACCAGACGATCATCCACAGGTCCTGCGAGCCGGCCGACCACAGCAGCGGCAGCGCCCACGCCGACATGGCGGCCGCCGCCGCGAGCGCGAACGCGGCGCGGGTCCGGCCGAGCAGCGAACGCGCGAGATCGTGGAAGAGCGCGAGCGCGACGAACGCGAGCAGCAGGTTCGCCAGGTGAAACAGCGGCTCGCTGGGACCTCCCAGGCGCTGCAGCAGCCAGTAGTGCCACTCCCGCGACCACGGCCGCCACCAGTGGAAGAACAGCCGGTCGAACCCCCACAACGACGCGAACGGGCGATGCGCGGTCGCGTCGAGGAACACGTAGTCGTCGTTGAGGAACGGCAACCGGAACGCATCGCGATAGCGCCACGCGAGCGCGAGCGCGGCCACCAGCGCCGCGAGCGGGGTCTCGAGCGCCGGACCGCCCGCCGCGGGCGGAGCCGGGCGGGAGCCGGGCGCGCCGCGCGATCGCCTCGCGGAGCGCCCGCCCCGAATCACCGCTTCCACTCCGCGAGATAGAGGTTGGTCTCGCCCGGCACGCTGCCGCCGCGGTTCGAGCAGAAGACGAGCCAGCGGCCGTCGGGGCTGAACATCGGGAAGCCGTCGAAGTCCGGGTCGCGCGTGACCGGCACGGGCTCTCCGCCCTTCGCGGCGTCCACCAGGTAGAGGTCAAAGTTGCGGCCCCGCGGGTTTTCCCAGTTCGAGGAATAGAGGATCTGGCGGTCGTCGGGCGTGAAGTAGGGAGCGAACGAGGCGCCCGGCTTGTCGGTGAGCTGGCGCTGGCCGCTGCCGTCGGCGTTCATCACCCAGATGTCCATCTGACTCGGCTTGACCAGGTCGATCTCGAGCAGGCGGCGGAACTGGTTCACCGACGCCGTGTCCGTCGCACGGTCCGTGCGCCAGACGATGCGCCGGCCGTCGTGCGAGAAGAACGCGCCGCCGTCGTAGCCGACGCGGTCGGTGAGCCGCTGCAGTCCGCCGCCGTCCAGCCGCATCTTGTAGAGGTCCACGTCGCCGTCGCGCTTGGACGTGAACACCAGCCAGCGGCCGTCCGTGGACACGGTGCCTTCGGCGTCGTAGCCGGGGTGCTGCACGAGCGGCTTCAGGTCGCTGCCGTCGGGCTTCACCGACCAGATGTCGTAGCTCGGATAGATCGCCCAGATGTAGCCGTGGCTCATGTCCGGGTTCGGCGGGCAGTCGTCGCCCGAAGCGTGCGTGCTCGCGAACAGGATGCGCCGGTCGTGATCGTAGAAGTAGCCGCAGGTCGTGCGGCCCTTGCCGTTGCTGATCCGGCTCACCGTTCCGCTGGCGAGGTCGTACACGAATTGCTGGTCGCAGCGCGCGTCGCCGACCATGGCCTGGAACGTCAGCTTCGTGCCGTCGGCGCTCCAGTAGGCCTCGGCGTTCTGGCCTCCGAAGGTGAGCTGCCACAGGTGCGCGAAGCGCGTCTCGCCGGGGCGGATCAGCGAGTCCCGCGCGACGGCCGTCGGCGGCACGGGCCGGAACGCCGGCTTCTTCGCCGCGCCGGTCGCGCCGAACGTCGCCGCCGCGAGGACCGCGGCGGTCAGCAGGTGGAGCGGGGATCCTTTCCTCGAGTTCTTCCGTTCGTGCTTCACGCAAGCTCCTCCCACAGCAGCCTCATGCCTTTCAGGGTCAACGTCTCGTCCACCAGGTCCACCGTTTCGCACTCGGGAGCGAGCACCGTGGCGAGTCCGCCGGTGGCGACCACCTTCGGCCGCCCGCCGAGTTCGGCGCGCACGCGCCTCACCAGTGAGTCCACCAGACCCGCGTTGCCCCACAGCACGCCGATCCGCAGGCACTCCTCCGTCGTCCGGCCGAGCGCCCGTTCGGGCCGTCGCAGGTCCACGCGCGCCAGGCGCGCGGCGCGGCGGAACAACTCCTCGGAGGCCGTGACCACGCCCGGCGCGATCACCCCGCCCACGTACGCCCCCGCTTTCGAGACGCAGTCGAGCGTCGTCGCGGTGCCGAGGTCCACGACGATCGCCGGCGTCCCGTACAGCGCCCGAACCGCGTAGGCGTTGGCGATCCGGTCGGCTCCGACCGAGGCCGGATCGGGGACCTGGACGGGCAGTTTCGTCGCCTCCGCCGTGACCTCGACGGGCGGCGACCCCGTGACCGCGCGCAGCGCCGCGCGCCACGGCACGGTCAGCGCGGGAACGACCGAGCAGACGATCGAACCCCAGCCGGCCGCCGGCGCCTTGAGCAGCGCCTCGAGCACGAAGCGCAGCTCGTCGGCGGTGTGCCGGCCGCTCGTCAGGCGCCAGAAGCCCGCGAGTTCCCGGCCGACGAAGCGCCCGACCGTGGTCTCGCTGTTGCCCACGTCCACCGCGAGCAGCGACGCCCGCGACGGGACTTGTCTCGCGGGCTTCGCCGCGCGGCCGCGACGCACCTTCATGGATGGCCTCCTTGCCCGAGGTCGCCGAGCGCCGCGGCCTCGGATTCCGCCTTGCGGCGGGCGACGAAGAACGACAGGCCGACGCTCACGAAATACAGACCCGCCATCGGCAGCCCCATCACCAGCTGGGCGCTGACGATGTCCCCCGGCGTGATCGCCGCGGTGACCACGAAGATGACCACGATCGCGACGCGCCACTGCCGCAGCAGGAACATCGGCGTCACCAGGCCGATCCCGGTGAGCAGCATGGTCACCATGGGCAGCTGCGCCAGCAGTCCGCAGGCCACGACCATGTTGTAGAAGAACTCCAGGAGAAGCGAGAGCCGGATCTGCGTGACCATGCCGTCGGTGAGGAACGATCTCAGCACGTCGATCACGAGCGGCACGACGTACAGGTACGCGGCGGCGGCGCCGAGTCCGAACAACAGGCACGAACCGGCCGCGAGCGGAACCACCCACTTGCGCTCCTGCCGCAGCAGCCCCGGCACCACGAACGACCACAGCCGCCAGGCCACGATCGGCAGGGCGAGCGCCACGCCGATCAGCGCCGACAGCTTGAGCCGCTCGTTGAAGGCCTCGAACGGCGACATCACGACCGTGCTTCCGACGGTCCGGTGGATGAGATCGGAGAGCAGGCGCGGAGCGAGCCACCAGCCCCCGAGCGCGCCGGCGAGCACCGCGGCGAGGCTCTGCTGCAGCACCTTGCGCAGCTCCTCGAGATGCGCGAGGAACGGCATGTCGCCGCTCACGCGCGGATCGTGCCACTCGTCGTCGGGCCTGAACTCGCGCTCTCGCCGCGGATCGAGATGGGGGTTGTCCGTCATCGCGGGCGCTCCGCCGCCGGGCCCGCCGGCTCGACGTCGCCCGCCACGACGACCGCCTCGACGCCGCTTTCGAGCCGCAGCACCAGCGCTCCGTCGCAGTCGAGGCGCTGCGCCACGCCGGTGATCGCGCCGCCGGGCGCGTTCACCGTGACCGTCTCGCCCCAGAACGCCGCCCGTTCGCTCCAGGCGTCGAGCACCTCCGAACGGTCGCCTTCCTGAAGCGTCGTCCACAACGGTTCGAACTCGTCCGCGACGCGCGCCGCGACGGCCTCGACGGAAGCGTCCGAGCCTTCGAGCGCGAAGGACGTGGCCGTGCCGCGCAGTTCGGGCGGGAAGTCCCCGGCGCGCTGCCGCACGTTGACGCCGACGCCCACCACGACCACCTCGCCGCCCGCGGGCGCGCGCCGCAGCTCGCACAGCACCCCGGCCAGCTTGCGTCCGCGCGCGAGCACGTCGTTCGGCCACTTGATCGCGGCCCGTACGCCCAGCGCGCCGGCCGCGCGCGCCACCGCCAGGCCGGCGGCGAGCGGGACGACGGCGGCCTGGCGTGCGTCGCAGCCCGGATGAAGCGCGAACGACATCGCCAGGCCGAGTCCCGGCGCGTGCGTCCACGCGCGGCCGGCGCGGCCGCGGCCGCGCGCCTGCGCGTCGGCCACCACCGTCACGCCGTCGGGCATCCCCGCGCACACGGCGTCGAAGGCGTCGTCGTTGGTCGAGCCCGTCTCGGCGCGCACGAGCAGCGTCCGGGCCAGCCGCCGGGTGGCGAGGGCGGCCGAGAACGCCGCCCGGTCGAAGCGGGCGTCAGCCAACTTCCTCGATCTCCAGGCTCAGGTTGAGCGCCGGCGCCGAGTGCGTGAGCGCGCCGACGCTGAGCCAGTCGGCGCCCGTCTCCGCGTACGCACGCACGGTCTCGAGCGTGAGACCGCCGCTCACCTCGACCTCGGGCCAGCGGCGCGCGCCCGGGCGTACGCGCGGGTGATCGGGCGGGTGCGCCCGGAACCAGGCGTCCACCGCCTCGACCGCACGGCGCACCGCCGCGGGCGACTGGTTGTCCACCAGGATGCGATCCACTTCGGGCCGGAGGGCCTCCTGGAGCTGCTCCATGGACTCGACCTCGACCTCGAGCAGCAGATCACGGCGCGTCCGCTGGATGAGTTCGATCGCCGCGGTCAGGCCGCGCGCGGCGCGAATGTGGTTGTCCTTGACGAGGTACATGTCCCACAGCGCCAGCCGGTGGTTCTCGCCGCCGCCACAGCGGACCGCGTACTTCTCAAGAAAGCGCAGACCGGGCGTGGTCTTGCGTGTGTCGAGGATCTTGGCGCCCGTGCCCGAGATCGCCTCCACGTAGCGGCGGGTGAGCGTGGCGACGCCGCACATGCGCATCATGAAGTTGAGCGCCGTGCGCTCGGCGGTCATGATCCCGGCGGCCGAGCCGGAGACCTGCGCGAGCGCGACCCCGGCCTGGACCGATTGCCCGTCGCGGGTGGTCGCCTTGAACTTGAGGCTCGGGTCCACCTCGCGAAACGTCATCTGCGCGATCTCGAGCCCCGAGACGACGCCCGGCTCCTTCGCGACGATGGCGGCCCGCGCGCCGACGTTGGGCGGGACCGAGTTGAGGGTCGTGACGTCCCCGGTGCCGACGTCCTCGGACAGGGCGAACTTGACGAGCGGCAGGAACGATTCGAGCACGGTCGGGCGCACTCCGGACGGGGACGGTCCGCCCCGGGAGCGGGACGGGCGTTTCGGCCGGCAGCATAGCCGCAGGCCCCGGGACGCGCATCCCGGCGGGCGGCATCGAAGCGACGCGCGACCTCGCGGGCGCGCGCCCGGCGCGGGGTCAGACGCGGAGCAGTCCGCGCCATCCACGCGCGGCGTAGTAGGACTCCGCGCCGTTGTGGTACGTGAAGACCCGGCCGAAGCGCCGGTCGCAGAACAGCGCCCCGCCGAGCGTACGCACCCCGGCCGGCGTTCGAATCCAGCTCGAGGTCTTGCGATCGAACTCGCCCAGCTCCTGCAGGCCGCGATAGTCCTCCTCGCCGAGCAGCTCGACTCCGATCGCCGCGGCCGCCTCCACCGCGCTTCCCTTCGGCTTGTGCTCCTTGCGGGCGTCGAGCGCGTCGCGGTCGTAGCACAGGCTGCGGCGTCCCGCCGGGCTCTCGGGCGAACAGTCGCAGAACAGGAGCCGGCCCGCGGCCGTGCCGATGACGTCCGGCTCTCCCCCGCTCGACTCCATGGCGGCCAGCGCGTCCAGCGCCGCGGCGTTCGCCTCGAGCGCCGCCAGCACCTTGTTCCAGGCGACCTCCGGGTGCCGGCCAGCGTTGCGCCCGAAGCGCTCCGCGAGCGTCGCCAGCAACGGCTGCCGATTCGGCTTCGACATCGTGTCCCTCCCGGGTGATGCGGGCGCCGCGGTCCAGGCGCTCGCGTGTCGGGTTCGTGCGACTCTCTCGCGGACCGCTCGGGGGTGGAAGGGCGCCCCTACTGCTCGGGTCCGCCGAAGCGATGTGCGCGGCGCCGCGGCTGCCGCACCGGACGGGCCGCGCGCTCGGGGCGCGGCGCGCCCGAGGCGACCGCCAGCGTGTCGCGAATCTCGTCCATGCGGTCCCGCAGGCTCGCGGCACGCTCGAACTCGAGCGCCTTCGCCGCGTCGAGCATCTCGCCCTCGAGTCTCGCGAGAAGCTGCTCGGGTCCTTCGGCGAGAGCGTCCGCGACGGTCGCCTTCTCGCGCGAGTCGCCCCTGCCGATCTGGTCCGCCACCGAGGTCGCCTGCAGGATCTCCTCCACGCTCTTGAGGATCGTGCGCGGCGTGATGCCGTGCTCGCGGTTGTAGGCGAGCTGCTTCTCGCGCCGCCGGTTCATCTCGGCGATCGCGCGTCCCATCGAATCGGTGACGTGGTCGGCGTAGAAGATCACCCGGCCGCCTGCGTTGCGCGCCGCGCGGCCGGCCGTCTGGATCAACGATCGCTCGCTGCGCAGGAAGCCCTCCTTGTCGGCGTCGAGGATCGCGACCAGCGAGACCTCGGGCAGGTCGAGTCCCTCGCGCAGCAGGTTGATGCCGACGAGCACGTCGAAATCCGCGAGCCGCAGGCCGCGCAGGATCTCGACCCGCTCGAGCGCGTCGATGTCGCTGTGCAGGTAGCGAACCCGCACGTCCATCTCGCCGAGGTAGTCGGTGAGATCCTCGGCCATGCGCTTGGTGAGCGTCGTCACGAGCACCCGCTCCCGCCGGGCGACGCGTTCGCGCACCTCGGCGAGCAGGTCGTCCACCTGCCCTTCCACCGGCTTGATCACCAGCTCCGGGTCCACGAGCCCCGTCGGGCGGATGATCTGTTCGACGAACACGCCTTCGCTCTTCGTCAGTTCGTAGTCGCCGGGCGTCGCCGAGACGTAGATCGCCGGCCCGACCTGCTCCTCGAACTCGGAAAAGCGCAGCGGCCGGTTGTCGAGCGCGCTCGGCAGGCGGAAACCGAAGTTCACGAGCGTGGTCTTGCGCGAGCGGTCGCCCTCGTACATCGCCCCGATCTGCGGAATCGTGACGTGGGACTCGTCCACGACGAGCAGGAAGTCCGGCTCGCCCCGGGCGTTGCGGGGAAAGAAATCGAGCAGGCAGCCGGGCCGCTCCCCCGGCGCGCGTCCCGCGAGGTGACGGGAGTAGTTCTCGACGCCCGGGCAGGTGCCGACGCTGGCCAGCAGCTCGAGGTCGTACTCGGTGCGCTGCTGCAGGCGCTGCGCCTCGAGCAGCCTGCCCTCGGCGCGCAGCCGCGCGAGCTGTTCGCGCAACTCGGAGCGGATGGAGCCGAGCGCCGCGCGCAGGCGATCCTTGGGGGTCACGAAGTGCTTGGCCGGGTAGAGCGCCAGCCGGTCCATCGAGCGGACGCTCCTCCCGGTCAGCGGGTCCACGGCGCGGATGCGGGTGACGAGGTCGTCCTCGAGCTCGATGCGGATCGCGTGGTCCTCGTACGCCGGGTGCACCTCGACGACGTCGCCGCGAACGCGGAACGTGCCGCGCCGCGGTTCGACGTCGTTGCGCGTGTACTGGATGGCGACCAGCTGTTCGAGCAGTTCGCGGCGCCGCAGCGGTTCGCCCGCGGCCAGGTTCACGCGCATGCCCTTCCAATCGTCGGGCGTGCCGAGACCGTAGATGCTCGAGACGCTGGCGACGATCACCACGTCGTCCCGCTCGAGCAGCATCGAGGTCGCCTGCAGCCGCAGGCGGTCGATGTCGTCGTTGATGCTCGCGTCCTTGGCGATGTACGTGTTCGTCGCCGGGACGTAGGCCTCGGGCTGGTAGTAGTCGTAGTACGAGATGAAGTAGCCGACGGCGTTCGCGGGAAAGAACTGCTTGAACTCGCCGTAGAGCTGGGCCGCGAGCGTCTTGTTGTGCGAGAGGACGAGCGCCGGCCGGCCGTAGCGCGCGATGACATTGGCGATCGTGAAGGTCTTGCCCGAGCCGGTCACCCCCAGCAGGGTCTGGTGGCGGTGCCCGGCCCGCAGGCCGGCGACGAGCTCCTCGATGGCCTGGGGCTGGTCGCCGCCCGGCGGGTAGGGCGCGGTGAGCTGGAAGGGCATGGCCCCCGGACTCTACGCGCGACGCGGAGCCGGGTCGAGGCGACCCGGCTCCGCGTCGGGACGTGGACGACTGCGGCCGCGCCCCCGACTACCAGCGCTGGCGCGCCGTGTAGGTGAGCACGACCTCCCTGCCGGGGGCGACGTCGAGCTGCCAGCGCAGCGTGTTCGCGTCCTTGCGCTCCGAGGGCGCCGACTGCGCGGTCACCGTCACGTCACCGCCCGCCGACTCCTCGACCGCGATGCGCACCGGCGTCGTCTTGCGATTGCGCAACCGGATCTCGACCGAGTACTCGCGCTCGCGGTCGCTCACCCGCCGGTCCGCCGTGGTCCTGCGCTCGGCGGCCAGATCGAACGCGTAGCCCACCGGCAGCGTCACCTTTTCGTCCACGGCCTCGTGGCCGATGGACGCCTCGCCGGTGAACTGCAGGTCGCCGGCGTCGTCCGCCTGGAAGCAGCGCACGCGCCCGGCGGGCAGGGGCGCCCCGACCCCCTCCTTCGCGGAGTTCCGCATCTCGAGCTGGATCGCCACGCCGCGCGCGTCACCGCCGCGGTAGAGGTAGACGGGCGTCAGCTTCACCGCCCGCGGCTCGATCATCACCAGGCTCTGCGATTCGCGGTCGCGCAGCGTCGTCGTGCCCGGCAGCGTGTACAGGTGGTAGTCCGCGAACGCGGCTTCGCTCAGCACCGCCTCGCCGCCCGCGTCCGCGGACAGCGCCATCGCGCGCATCATCTTCGGTTGCGGAGCGATGGGCGGGGCGCTCGCGCGGGCGGGCTCGCCGGCGATCAGCTTGAGTTTCGCGTCCTCGAACGACCGGCCCGTCGTGTTCTCGACCAGGACGCGCGCCGACCAGATGCCGCTCGTCTCGCCGGTGCGCACGAGCTGGTGCTCGCAGGACCACGAGAGCCCTCCGGTCAGGTAGCTGAGCTCCGAAGCGACCGGGCCCCGGGCGCCTTCGAGCACGGCCTCGATCGCCGGTCGCAGCGACAGCGAAGCCGGCGGCTTCGTCAGCCGCACCTCCTCGACCGCGGCGCGGGCGAGCGTCGAGACGGCGCCGTCGTCGCCCCGCAGGACCAGCCAGTTTCCGTCCGCGGCGACGAGCACGCCTTCCGACATGCGGTCGCCGCGCGAGACGACGCGCACCCGCTGGCCGACCGCCTTCTCGACGAACGCGTCGCCGCTCGCCGTGTCCCAGCGGTACGCGAGCCGGGTCACGCGGCCCGACTCCGGCGCGAGCCGCAGCGAGGAGAAGTCGAGACGGCTGGAGATGTCCGCGAGCCGGACGGTGTCGCGCCCGGTGCGGCCCTGCAGCAACCGCGCCTCGCGCACGAAGCCGAGGTCGTTCGAGTAGACGGTGACCGAAGGGCCCGCCGCGCGTGCGGCGGGTGGAAGCGCCACGAGCAGAAGGAGCGGAAAGAGTCGGCGAAGCATGGATTCCTCCGGGCGGGTTGGGGGCGTCGCGTCGGGATCGCGCGGGAACATACGCGAAAGCGTCCGTCGCATTCCGCGGGCCACGGGTCGGGCGGGACGCGGACTTCGGCCGTCACACGAGCTGCGAGGCGTAAGTCCTTACCTCGAAACGGGCCGCGATCGCGGCGATCGTCCGATCGAGCAGCGCGAGCTTGTACTCGAGTGGACGCTCCATGCCCGGATGACGGCCCAGTCGCGGGTCCACCCGGTCCTCGCTGAGCCCGAGCGCGTCCACCGCGTGCAGGACGTACGAGAGCGGCTCGCCGCGGCGGGCGAAACCCTCGATCGCCGACTCGAAGCTCCGCTCCGAAGCCAGCCAGCGCATGGTGTGATAGACGGGCAGCCGCAGCGTGGGCGTCATCGCGACCGGGAACTCGCGGATCGCCGCGCCGCCGGCGCGCCAGTCGTAGGGCCGGCGCCTCCACGTGAACGGCCACGGCCGCATCGCCAGGACGCGCAGCGGGTCCGCGCTCTTCAGCGCCAGCACGGCGCGCGCCGGCAGCAGCAGCAGGCTCGGGTAGGCCGAGGCGTCGTAGCGGTATCCCGCCGCCGTCAGGCGCGGCACGACGCGCGCGTGCATGTCGAAATTGGGCGCGCGGAAACCCACGACCCCGACGCCCGACGCCTCCGACAGCGCGCGCCGCGAATCCTCGAGCTCGGCCCGCTGCCGCGCGGGCGCCAGCCCCGCGAATCCGATCGGGTGCGACCAGGTGTGGCTCGCGATCTCGTGTCCGGCCCGGGCCAGGGCGTGCAGCTCGCCGGCATGCGCTTCGGCATCGCGACCGACGCAGAAGAACGTGGCCCGCAACCCGTGGCGGGCGAAAGCCTGCGCGAGCCGCGGCAACGCCGCCAGGTAGACGAGCGGATCGGGAGGCAGGCCGGGGTACCCGTAACCGATCAGGTGCAGGTCCACCGGGTCCACGTCGATGCTGAGGGTCGCGACCGGGCGCGTCACTTCGCGGGCGCCCCTCCCGCCGGCCCGACCGGCAGGTAGAGGTACGTCAGCGAGTGCTGGTTGCCGGTGAGCGGGACGAGGGCCTTCGAGATGTCCCCCAGCGAGTCCACGAGCGCGTACCCGGGCGCGATCCTCCGCCACAGCGGGCCCGAATGTTCGAGCGGCACGTCGGTGACGATCGCCGGCCGGCCGGGGCCGGCGGCGAGCGGAGCGAACATGCGCTCCAGGTACGTCGGGTCGCGCTTGAGCAGCGAGTTGCCGTGCGAACGCAGGATGTCGTCGAGCGCGATGAACTGAAGCGAGCCGCGCCCCCCCGCCTCGAGGTCGTACCAGCCGTGGTACGGCAGGATCGCGCCGTTCGGCAGCGAGCGCAGCCTGCGGATGAGCTGGTCGTGCGCCTGCCGGGCGTGCGGACGCGGAATGTGCAGGCGGATCGGGTAGACGAGCGGCACGAACTGCCCCGCCAGAACCGCGAGCACCGCGGCGGCCGCGACGCCGCGCGCGGCCGTGGCGGACTCGAACGCCCGAAGCAGGCGATCGAGCGCGAGCGGCCCGAGGATCGCGAGCGCGACCACCGTGGGCGTGAAGACGTGCAGGTAGGCGTTCCGGTCCAGCGTCGCGAGCAGCCCCGTGCCGACGGCGGCGAAACCCGTCCAGTACCAGAGCGCCCGGCGCGGGTCCGTGTTCTCGTCGCGCACCGCGAGCGACAGGAGCGCGGGCGCGCTCGAGCATGCGAGCGCGCCGAACAGCCCGCCTCCCAGGTAGCGCTCGATGCGGGCCGGATTCACCTCCGACCAGCCGCTCGGCACCGACCAGGTGAAGTAGCGGAACCATTCGCCGAGCCAGGCGGCGAGCAGCAGGTAGCCGCCCAGGCAGCCGGTGACGATCGCGGCCGCGAACGGCAGGAAGCGCCTCCGCTCGTGGAAGAACAGGTAGGCCAGAGCGCCGAACGAGAACAGGACGCTGTGCTGCTTGGTGAAGAAGCCGAGCGTCAGCAGCCCGGCCGCGCCGACCGCCCCGGCCGCGCCCCGCGAGTAACGCAGCACCGCCAGCCCGCCGAAGCTCAGCAGCAGCATCATCGAGTCGGGCCGCCCGACGTCGTAGCACGCCCCCGTGAGCCCGAACGCCATCGCGTACACCCCGGCGGCCGCCAGCGCGAAAATCGGCCGGCGGGTTTCGCGCAGGACGACGATCGCGATCAGGGCGGCGAGCAGCAGCGAGGAGCTGAAGGAGACGATCCGCATCGCGAAGAACCCGGGGCCGGTCAGCCGCATGACCAGGCCGCTCACCGTCGTGAACAGGGGCATGTAGGCGAGCGGGATGAACTGCAGCGACGGCGCGACGTAGATCGGCTGCCCGTGGGCGATGCGCGCCACGTGGTCGAGCATCACGCCCTCGATGAAGTCCACCTCGACGGGGTAGCCGACGCGGTGCGCACCCAGCCACACGTAGGCGCCGATCGCGAACAGCGCGAGCGCGCAGACGACCAATTCGAGCAGCCGGCGCAGGGACATGGGCGGTATTCCTCCGGGGCGAACACGACGCGGCGGGTCGCGCGCGGCGACCGGCCGACGGCGCAGCATACGCGAACCGCCTTGCGCGGACGGAACCCCGGTCACTAGATTGGCGAGGAAGGTGGCCGGTCGGGCCCCGGGCCCGGAGTCCTGCCTGAAGCCGTCGTCGCGCGATGCCGATACCGCGGGTGTCGGCAGGGCTCCGCGACGTTCTTGATGCGTTTCCTGCTCCGGGAAGCGAACTCCTTTCACGTCTCACCCTGGCACGGAAGCCCTCATGGCCCTGCATGCGGCAGTCATCGGCGGCGGTATCACGGGACTGGCGACGGCCCTCGGTCTCACGGCGCGCGGCCTGAAGGTCACGTTGTTCGAGGGCGACCCCGACCTGGGGGGCCTCGGCGTTTCGTTCCCCTGGCGCGACACGCACCTCGAGCGCTTCTACCACTGCCTCCTTCCCGACGACGACTTCCTGCTCCCCGTCGTCACCGAGGCGGGCCTGGGCGGCGATCTGCTCTGGCGCGAGACGCTCATGGGCTTCATGTACCAGAAGCGGGTCTGGCCGCTGAACACGCCGCGCGACCTGCTCTCCTTCGGTCCGCTGACCGTGGTCGAGCGGCTTCGGATGGGGCTGATGAGTCTGCGCGCACGTTTCGGCGGACCGGGTCACCATCTCGACGGCATCACCGCCGAGGACTGGGTGCGCGAGATGGTCGGGGACCGCTGCTTCGAGGTGCTGTGGAAGCCGCTGCTCGCCGCCAAGATCGGCGACCACTACGCGGCGCTGCCGGCGCTCTGGCTGTCCAGCCGCATGAACCGCGAGAAGACCAGGGGGCCGGAGCGCAAGGGCTGCCTGCGGCACGGCTACCGCTCGCTCGTGGACGCGATCGCGCGCACGCTCGAGGGCCGCGGCGCCTCGATCCGCACCAGCACCCGGGTCGCGGCGATCGCCGAGGACGGGCCGCGCATGGCGGTTCAGATCGAGGGCTCCGGCCGCGAGACGTTCGACTTCGTGGTCTGCACCTCGCCGCTCGGACAGTTCCAGCGGATGACGCGCGGCCTGCCGGTGCCCGATTCGGTCGCCGGGCTCCAGTTGGACTACCAGGGCGTGGTGAGCGCGATCTTCCTGACCGGGAAGCCGCTCACCGACTACTACTGGATGCCGTGGGTGGACAGCGGCGCGACGGCCCAGGGCGTGATCGAGATGTCCAACCTGGTGCCGCTCGAGCGCACGCACGGGCTGCACGTGAACTACCTCGTCAACTACACGCATCGCGACAGCGATCTGTTCCGCCTGCCCGACGAGGATCTCCTCGCCCGCTACCGCTCGGATCTCGCCACGCTCTTTCCGGAGGCCGCGGCGAGCGTCCGGGAGACGCACGTCTTCCGGGCGCCGTTCGTCGAGCCGATCTGGACGACCGGCTACGCGCGCCGGGTGCCGCCGACGAGCGTCCTCCCCGGGCGGCTCTACCTCGCGTGCACCGCGCAGGTCTATCCGCTGGTCAACTCCTGGAACTCCTGCTGCGGAGTCGTGAACGGGATGCTGCCGAGGTTGTTCGAGGAAGTCGGCGCGCACGCGGCGGCGAGGGCGAACGCATGATCTGGGTCGTCTTCCCGGCATGGAACGAGGAAAAGGTGATCCGCCCGACGCTGCTGGCGCTCTGGCAGGCGTACCGCGGTCGCGATGACGCGTACACCGCCGTCCTGGTGGACGACGGCTCCACCGACGCGACGGTGGCCGAGGCCCGCGCGGCGGTCGAGCAGAGCGGCGGCGAACTCGCGCTGCAGGTGCTCTCGCACGAGCGCAATCGCGGGCTCGGCGCCGGGCTGCGCACGGGCATCTACTGGGTGCTCGACCGGGCGGCGGACGACGACCTGCTGGTCACGCTCGATGCCGACAACACGCACCCGCCGGCGCTCATTCCCGAACTCGTGCAAAGGGTGAGAAACGGGGCGGATCTTGCGATCGCTTCACGTTATCGGTCCGGCGCCGAGGTCCATGGCGTCCCCGGCTATCGGCGCGCCCTGAGCGACGTGGCGAGCGTGCTGTTCCAGAGCCTCTACCCGATTCCCGGTGTTCGCGACTACACCTGCTGCTTTCGCGCCTACCGTATTCCGCTGCTGCGCCGCGCCCGCGCCGTCTACGGCGACCAGCTCTGCACCGCTCGCGGCTTCGAAGCGGTCATGGACCTGCTGTTGCGCCTCGGCCCCCTGGGCATGAAGGTCAGCGAGATGGGGTTCGTGCTCGATTACGGCGAGCGGGTCGGCCAGAGCAAGATGAAGGTGCTGCGCACCATCCGCTCGACGCTCGCGCTGCTCCTGCGCCGGCGCTGGGAGCTCATGACCCGGTACACGCCGCGCCGGCTCGCCGAGCTCGAGGCGTCCGCCGCGGTGAAGGCGCCGCGTTGAAGGTCGCGATCGTCGTCGGGACGCGTCCGGAGATCATCAAGATGGCGCCGCTCGTGCGTGCCTGCTCGGAGCGCGGCGTACCCTACAGGCTGCTGCACACCGGGCAGCACTACTCCTACGAGATGGACGGCGTATTCTTCGAGGAACTGGGCCTGCCCGCGCCGCACGCGAACCTCGAGGTGGGCTCGGGGACGCCGGCCTATCAGATCGGCGCCATCCTCGGCGGCATGGCGACCGCGATCGAGCGCGAACGGCCCGACTGGGTGCTCGTCGAAGGCGACACGAACTCGGTGCTGGCGGCCGCGCTCGCCGGACAGAAGCTAGGCGTGCGTGTCGGTCACGTCGAGGCCGGGCTGAGATCCTACGATCGGGGCATGCCGGAGGAGATCAACCGCATCCTCACCGACCACCTCTCGGACCACCTGTACGCGCCGACCGCACACGCGCGACGGACGCTTCTCGGCGAGGGCATCGGCGAGGCGCGCATCCGCGTGACCGGGAACACGGTGGTGGACGAACTGCTGCTGCAGCGGCCGCGCGCCGAGGCCAGGGGCGCCGCCGCGCGCTTCGGCGTCACGCCGAAGCGCTACGCGGTCGCGACCGTCCATCGCGCCGAGAACACCGATCAGGAGGCGCGGCTGCGAGGCATCGTCCGCGGACTGTCGGAGGCGGCCCGGTCCACCGGCCTCGAAATCCTGTGCGCGGTCCACCCGCGGACCACCCCGCGCCTCGCGGCGCTCGGCCTCGACTGGGGTCCGGGCGTGCGGGCGCTGCCGCCGCTTCCCTATCTCGATTTTCTCGGGCTGCACGCGCAGGCCGCGTTGACGCTGACCGATTCCGGAGGCCTGCAGGAGGAGGCCTGCTGCCTGGGCGTCCCGTGCGTGACGCTGCGCGACAACACGGAACGGCCCGAGTCGGTGGAAGCCGGCGCCAACGTGCTGGTCGGCGCGGACGCGGAGGCGATCGTCGCCGGTGCGCGCCGGATGCTGGCCAGCCCCGGCGGATGGTCCAACCCGTTCGGCGATGGCCGCGCGGCGCATCACATCCTGGACGCGCTGCTGGGGGCCGGGTGAGCGGCGCACGCGACCGGACCCGGTCCGGCGGGCGGCTCGCGCAACTCGGGCCGATCGCGGCGCTCGCGGTCGCGGCCGTGCTGAGACTGCACCGCCTCGGCGCCCGTCCGGTCTGGACCGACGAGGGCTCCACGTGGACGGCGGCGACGCTGCCGATCACCGAGTTGCTGCACCGCTGCGTGACGCGCGACGCCAGCCCGCCGCTCTTCTACCTCGTGACCTCGCTGGCCCTGCGGGGCGCGGACGACGAGTGGCACCTGCGGATCTTCCCCGCGCTCGCCTCGCTGGTCCTCGTCTGGCTCACCTATCGCCTCGCCCGGCTGGGGCTCGGTCGGGGATGGTCCACGCTCGCCGCGTTGCTGACCGCGCTCTCGCCGCATCAGCTCCAGTACGCGCAGGAATCCCGCACCTACGTGCCGGTCGCGGCCTGCATGGTCGGGGCGATGTACGTCTACGCGCGCCTGCAGCAGCGCCCGGGACCGCAGCGCTGGCTGCCGCTCGTCCTGCTGACCGCCGCCGGACTGTGGATGCAGACCATCGCGGCGCTGGGCGTCGCCGCGCAGGGACTGATCGCCGTCCTCACCCCCACCGGCCGCCGGCGTTTCTGGCCGTGGGCCGGGGCGATGGCCGTCGCCGGCGTGCTCTACCTGCCGTGGCTGATCTACAGCCGCACGATGGCGGAACACCTCGGACAGTCGCACTGGTACATCCCCGAGGCTTCGCCGCACGCCGTCTTCAACGTGCTGCGTTCGGTCCTCGTCTCGCCCTTTCCGCTCGTCACCGCGCCGCGCGGCTCGTTGTACCCGGGCCTTGGCGAGTACCTGCCGCACGTGCTCGCCTACGTTCTGCTCGCGGTGCCCTCGGTGCTCGCGCTGGTGCTGACGCTGCCGCTGGTGCGCGAGCGGAGCGCGCCGGGTTTCGTTTCGCGGTTCTGCTGGCTGGCCTGGGCGGCGCCGGTCGCGATCGTGGTCGCCGTTTCGGTCCGACAGTCGCTCCTGCTGCCACGATACTTCGTCTTCCTCGGGCCCTTCCTGTCGGTGCTGCTCGCGCTGGGAGTCTCCCGGGTGCGGCCCGCGGCGGGCCGGGTGGTGCTCGCCGCCTGGCTGATCGCCCTCACGTTCCTCGGGTTGTTCCGATACGACCGCGATTTCACCAAGGAGCCGTGGCGTCAGGTCGCCGAGCACATCCGCGGCACGTCGCCTCCCGGCCGAACGGCCGTGCTGGTCCCCTTCGACGCCGACCCGCTCCTTTACTACCTGCGGGACGGACGCTCGGGAATCCTGCCGATCGAGGTGCACCATCCGCAGCGCCCGTTCTCGGCCGGATTCACGCCGAAGCAGCTGGTGGAGGCGGCCGGGGCCGCACGGCTTCGCAGCCGCGATTACGACGACGTGTGGGTGATCGTCCGCAGCGCCGGCAACGCCGACCGGCGGGAGCTCGCCGACCGCACGCTCGCCATCGCGGCCGAGGGCCGCGCCCGGGTGGAGGATCGCGCGTGGACCTCGTACAACGCTCCGCTGTACGTCGAACGCTTCGTCCGGCGGGCGCGGAACGACTCGACACCCTGAAGCGTCCGTCCGCGGCGCCGTGCGGGCGGCGGGCCGGGACGGCGGGCACAGCGTGTATGCTCGGCCGGCGATGCGGCAGCGGGCACGACGGGACCAGGCCGGGAACCGGGGACGAAATGCTGCGAGGACTGGGAAGGTGGCTGAACAGCCTGGGCGCGGGTGGTGAATCCGCGGGAGAGGTTCCGGTCGAGGTGGCGGCGGCCGCGCTGCTGCTGGAATCCGCGGCGGCGGACGACGAGCTGCACGCCTTCGAGCAGGCGGCGATCGCGCAGGTCCTCGCCGGCCACTTCTCGCTCGATGCCGCCGGCGTCGAGGCGGTGATCGCCCGCGCCGAACAGGCGCGCCGAGAAGCCATCGATCTGCACGGCTTCACCACCGTGCTCGTGCGGAATCACGACGAACGCCGCCGTCTGGCGCTGGTCGAGGCGCTGTGGCGCGTCGTCCTCGCCGACGGACAGCTCACCGCCCACGAAGGCATCCTCGCGCGCAAGCTCGGCAACCTGCTCGACCTGCGGCCCGAGGACGTTTCGATCGCCATCCGCCGCGCCCGCGGCGAGCGCCTGCCCTGGCCGGGAGCCTGAACGAAACGAGGCGCAGGTGCGGGATCGCTCAGCGCCCGCGAGGTGCGCCCCCGGGCAGACGGCCGAAATCCACGTCACCGCTCGCCGCGAGCACGAGCAGCGCGGCGTAGCCGGCGATGTTTTCGCGCAGCAGCGCCGGGTCCACCTTGTCGAAGGTGTCGTTGGCCGAATGATGCAGGTCGAAGTAGGGCCGCGCGTCGGTGCTCAACTCGAATGCGGGCACCCCGCGCGAGCTGAGCGGCCCGGTGTCGGCGCCGCCACGCGTGCCGTTGCCCACGTACTCGGTGCAGATCGGCGCGAGCACCGACAGGATCGGCTCGACCAACGCTTCGCGGCCCGGGCCGAAACCGGTCGCGAGCCCCCAGACGTCGAACGCGCCCAGGTCCGACTCCATCGCCGCCACGTGCCGGTCCATCTCCGCGGCGTGGCGCTCGGCGTAGCCGCGTCCGCCCGAGAGGCCGAACTCCTCGTTCGCGAACAGCACGACCCGAATCGTGTGCCGGAGCGCTCCCTGCGCGGCGGCGAGCTTCGCGGCCGCGATCATCGTCGCGACGCCCGCACCGTCGTCGTGGGCGCCCTGCGCGAGGTCCCACGAGTCGAGGTGCCCGCCCGCCACGACGATGCCGGGCGCCGGACCTCGTCCCGGGATTTCGCCGATCACGTTCGCGGAGCGCTCCTCGGGGAGCGAGCGCGAGGTGTTGCTCATGCGCATCCGCACCGGACGGCCGCTCGCCAGCTGGCGGTCGAGAAGGTCGGCGTCGGGCGCCGAGAGCGCGAGCGCGGCGATGCGCGTCCCGGTCGAGTCGTAGCGCATCGCGCCGGCATGGGGTTCGCGGTTCGAATCGGTGCCCACCGAACGGATCACGACGCCGACCGCGCCCAGCTTCGCCGCCTCGGCGGCGCCGCGCCCGCGCACCGCCACGGCGACGCCGTAGCCCGCGCCGGTGCGCACGCGCTCCATGCGCCCGCGGAAGAACACGATCTTGCCGCGCACCCGGGCCTCGCCGAGCGATTTGAGGTCGTCGAGCGACTGGGCGGCGACGACCTCGGCCTCGACGCCGCTCGCCGGCGTCGCGACGCTGCCGCCCAGCGCGACGGCGACCATCGGTTGCGGCCACGGCGCGGTGATCTCGACGCGGCACTCGCCGCGCTCCCAGTGCGGGACGGTGACCGACTCGGCGCGGACGTTCGCGAAGCCGAGGCGCTCGAGCGTCGCCAGCGCCCACGCGACCGCCCGGCGGTCACCCGCCGAGCCCGCGGGCCGCGGGCCGACCTCGGTGCACAGCGCACGCAGCACGTCGTAGCCCACGTCGTCGCGCAGCCCCGCATCGCGTGCGGCCCGCGCGCGGGCAAGCGTCGCGGGCGAGAAGGTTTCGGCCGCGAACGCCGCGCAGGCGCAGGCGGAGAGCACGAGCATTCCAGCCGCGGCAGCGAGTCCGAGTCGCACGGTAACTCCCGGGTCTGGGGTGGCGCCGGCGCGGGTTCAACCGCCGCGGCCGGCGGAGCGGCGCAAACGCGACGTCGCATCCTGGGTTTCGACCTAGAACGCCCCGCGGCCGCGCGGCGTTCTCAGACGGAACCTAGCAGCTTCCCGGGTCCGCTGCCCCCTCTAGCGAAACTCGACCGGAACCGGCTCCGACATGCCGAGGATCCGGCCGCCGTTGAGTGCGTCAATCTCGACCAGCAGCGGAATGCCCGGCGCGACGCCGGGGGGCAGCGCGTCCCGCGCGATCAACAGCTCGTTCGCGCGCACGTCGCGCACGCGCCCGACTTCGCGCAGATCGGCCGAGAGGAACACGACGTCGTACGACTCGGCGCCCGCGACCGCCGGCCACGACAGCCGCCAGCCGGCCGGGGTCACGCTCACCGAGGCCGCGCTCGTCGGCGCCGATGCGCCGCGCTCCAGCCGATCGGCGGGCCCGCGCGTCGTCAGCCACAGCGAGGCCGCCACGATCGCCAGCGCCGCGAAGGCTCCGGCGAATCGGACCGCGGGGGGCGCGAACAGCCGCGCAAGCCAGCCGGCGCCATCCCGTCCCGCCGTCGCCCGCGTGGGCAGGATCCGCTGCGGGGTATCCCCGGTCAGGGACTCGATCACCGCGTCGAGCCGCACCCGCGCGGGCCCGGCCCCCGCCTCGGCCGGCAGCGCGTCACCCTCGCGCTCGAACTCCGCGATCGCCAGCAGCGCCGCGCGGCATCTCGGGCAGGTCTCGGCGTGCGCCCGCTCGGGCGAGCCCTCGGGCAGGTCGCGGACGCGCGCCAGCTCCTCGATGGGGACGCAGCGTGGATCCATCACGGCTCCTCCTCACCGCGGCCGCCCTGCTCGAGCGCCGCCTTCAGCTTCCGGCGCGCGGTCTGCAGCAGCGTACGCGCGCCGGATTGCTCCTTCAGTTCGAGCACCCGGGTGATGTCCTCGACCGGCATGCCCTCCCAGGCCTTCAACCACAGCGCCGTCTGCTCGAGGGGCGACAACGTCTCGCGCATGGCCGACAGGACCCGGTCCTCCCACTCTCGTCGCTCGAACGCCTCCTCCGGCCCGACCGAAGGCTCCGCGAGCAGAAACAGCTCCACTTCATCCGCCTGCTTCGGTCGCGACCGCCTCAGAGCGGCCAGGCAGCGGTTGCGAACGATCGCGTAGATCCACGACGTGACCGCAGCCCGGGGCTCGAATCGGGGCAGCGCCCGGTGCACCAGCACGAGACACTCCTGAGCGAGATCCTCGGCCAGTTCGCGTTCGCCCACCATCCGCCAGCACCAGGCGTGGACCCGGGAGCGCCAGCGCGTCAGCAGCTCCCGCTCCGCCTGGCGTGCCTCCGGGGTTCCCGGACGCGCCTGGAAGAGTTGGACGAGCTCGAGGTCCGTCCGCGGCTCGTTCATGACATGGAACGCGGGGGGGCGGCGGATGTCACAGGGCGTCGCGGGCGCGTGGATGGCGGAGGCATGGGTGCGGATGCTACCGAAAAAGCCGTGTCGGCTCCCAGGTCCGCGCCGGGCGCGGAAAGAGCGGCCCGGAAAAGCGGTCCCGAAGCGCTCAGCGCCGGCGGGCGGGCACCACGCGAGTCTCGGGATCGCCGGAGAGCACGAAACCGGCCCAGAAGTGGGGAGCGGACGTCGCGGGCGTGCTCCGCACGGCCAATTGCGCCTCGCGCAGCGCTTCGGCGGCGTTCCGGCCCTGCTCGAGCCCGAGGTAGAAGCGGCGCGTGAACGCGACCGTGGCCCGGTCGTCCACCGGCCACATCGTCGCGATCACGGTCGGAACGCCGGCGGAGTGGAACGCGCGCGCGAGCCCGGTGACGCTTTCGTTCATGAAGCCTCCGTCCAGCGTCGTGCGGCAGGACGCCAGCACGGCCAGGCGGGCGCTCGCACGATGCGCCGCGATGGCGCGCGCGGTCAGCCAGGCCCGCGCGTCGTCGCCGCGGCCGAGCAGGAACGCGCTGCCCCATGGATCGCTGGAACTGGAGCGGGCGTGCGACGCGACGTGGAGGATGTCGCCGCGCGAGAGCCACGGCACAACGGCCGCGAGCGGCCGGTCGCCGTCGTGCACGATTCCACCGCCGCCATAGCGGGCCCGCAGCCAGCGCGTCTCCTCACGCACGCCGTCGAGCCTGCGATCGTGGTCATCGGTCGTCCGCGCGAGGGTGACGAGGCTGGCCCTGCGGACCGTGGCATGCCCCGCTCGCCGGCTGCGCGCCAGCCAGCTCGCGGAAGGCACGGCCACGACCGTCCGGGTGGTCAGCATCGGTTCGCCGTCCGAGGTGTCCGCGGGCAGCGCCGCCAGCGGGATCGCGTTCAGCATGCCGCTCAGGGAGCAGAACACGCGCCGCGCCGGCCGGATCCGCTCGAGTGCCGGACCCAGCGCGTCGGCCGCGAGCCGTCGCGCCGCGGGCCCGCGGTAGGGAGCCGCCGACTCCTCCTTCGAGCACAGCAGCCCGATCGAGCGCCGAAGCCCGGACCCATGCGCCTCGTCCATCGGCAGCCAGTGGGCGCGGACCGAGCCGCGGTCCACGGTGAAGACGATCGTCGAGTCGAACGACGAGGAGTACGAATCGAGCAGCACCTCGCCCGGTCCCAGGATGCGCAGCCGGAGATCCGCGGCGGTGGCGAGCCTCGCGGGGGCGCCGGGACGCCGGCCGCCGCGCCACTCGAGCGCGCGTGACTTGAACCGCTGCAGCGCGTCGAACGCCTGCGCCGCACGGCTCTCCCCGGTGAGGCCGCGGCGCGGATCGAGCAGTACACGCGCCGTCTGGATCGCGATCCGGGCCGCCCGATTGCCGATCGGCTCATACCATTCGGCATCGCTCAAACCCGCGGCCGTCCGCTCCCAGGCTTCGCCCGCCCGGCGCGCCGCCGCGATCGCGCTGTCGGACTGGCCGGCGGCAAAGCAGCCGCGCGACAGGAGCAGGTCGTATTCGATCGCCAGGCCCCAGCCACCCGAGGCCGCGAACACCGGCGAGGCCCGCAGGCGGCGCAGGCGCGCGAGCGACTCGGCGACGCGGCCGGTGCGCAACTCCAGCTCGCAGAGCCCCAGGACCCGCGGGACTTCGGTCGTCGGAGAGACGCGCCCCGCCGACAGGCGATCCATCTCGAGGGCCAGCGCGTACGCGTCCGCGAGGCGGTCCGAGTTCGCCAGCAGCTCCGCCAGCTGCCCGCCGGCCCTGATCGCGGGATCCAGCGCCACCGAATCGCGGCGGGCCCATTGCTCGCGCAGGATGCGCTCGCTCTCGGTCCGCAGCCCGAGGAGGCGTTTGACGATCGCGAGCTGTGTGCGCAACGGATAGGTCTCGCGCTCCGCCGAGCGCGGCCAGCGCGCCAGTTCGTGTTCGAGCGTGTCGGCCGCCGCCTCCACGCGGCCGGCCTCGACGAGCATGATCGCGAGGTTTCGCACCTCGTTCGGATTCGGTCGTCCGAGTTCGCGGGAGATCTGCGCCGCGCGGGCGAAGTTCTCCGCCGCGCGCCCCGGCTCGCCCTGCGCGACCTCGAGCTCGCCGAGATTGTTCCAGGCGTCCGCTTCGCTCATGCGGTCGCCGCTCGCACGGCTGCGATCGAGGATCGCTTCGTACGCGCGGCGCGCCTCGTCCAGCCGTCCCCGCTCGCGGAGGACCCGGGCCAGCCCGACACGGGCCGCCATCTCGGAGCGCACGTCGCGCGCGCGCACGAGCAGGGCCACCGCGCGGCGGTAGCCGGCCTCCGCGCGAGCCGGACGATGGGCCGACAGATCGAGGTAGGCGAGGCCGAGCCGCGCATTGCCCTCGAGCATCGCATCGCCCGCCGCGCGCGCGAGCGGCAGGAGCTCGCGATAGGGCGGCGCCGCCTCGGCGAGCCGCTCGCGGAAGAGCTGCGCCCTTCCGGCCGCGAGGAGCGCCCGTCCCCACGAGAGCGTGTCGCGCACCGAGCGCGCGATCGCGGCGACCCGCTCGGCTTCACGTGCGCCTTCGTCGAAGCGACCGGTGCCGATCCAATTGAGCACCCGGCGCGAGGCGACGACGGCCTCGAGCGCGCGGTCCCCGCGCGCCCGTGCGAGGTCGAGGAGCGAGTCGGCGTAGGCCACCGCGCGATCCGGGCGGCCGGCGAGCGCCAGCGAATCCGCGGGCGCGAGCACGTTTTCCCAGCGGCTCGGCCGCGCCCGCGCGGACGGGGCGGCGGCGAGCGCGAGGACCATCAGCGCGAGCAGCGCCCGCGCGACGCTCCCGCGCCGCGCCCCGGCGCCCGCCCGACGCGGGCGCGAACGCGATGCGCCGATGCCCGTCCGCGTCATCTCACTCTCGAACCGCCGACAGGCTCTGCTGGGCCTTCTTGAGCTTCTCGAGGGTCTCCTCGAGCTGCGTCAGCCGAGCGTGCTCCCTGTCCACGACCTCGGGCTTCGCCTTGGCGAGGAAATCCTGGTTGCGGAGCTTGCGCTTGACGCCATCGAGGTCCCCGAGCAGACGCTCGGCCTCGCGCGCGAGCCGCGCCCGCTCCTCGTCCAGGTCGATCAGACCCGCCAGCGGCAGGAACACTTCCGCGCCGCGCACCACCGCGGAAGCCGCGACCTTCGGGCGCGAGCCGTCGCGCGCCAGCGTGAGCGACTCGATGCGGGCGAGTGGCCGGAGCTGATTTCCGAGCCGTTCGAGCACCTCGAGCTGGGCGGTCTCGCCGCGGATCACGACCGGCACGGCGCGCCCCGGAGCGATCTTCGACTCCGCCCGCAGGTTGCGGATCGCGACCACCACCTCCTGGAGGAACTCGATCTCGTGCTCGGCGCCGGGGTCGAACCACGCCTTCTTCGCCCTGGGCCACGCCCGCAGCGCCAGCACGTCACCGTCGTGCGGGATCGCCTGCCACAGCTCCTCGGTCACGAACGGCATGAACGGGTGGAGCAGGCGCAGGATTCCGTCCAGAACCTTCCAGGCCACCCAGCGGGTGGTGCGCAGGTCCGCGCGTTCCGCGGGCGACATCGCCTCGCCACGTTCGGCAACCGCCCAGCGCGGCTTCGCCATCTCGAGGTACCAGTCGCAGTATTCGGTCCAGGCGAACTGGTAGATCGCCTGCGCCGCCTCGGCGAAGCGATAGGTCTTGAGGTTCCGGGTGACGTCCTTGGTGGCGTTCGCGAGGCGCGAGAGGATCCAGCGGTCGGCGAGCGTCAGCTCGAGCTGCGACTCCTTCACCGTCGCAAGATCCTCGTCGCCGAGCCGCATGAGCACCAGCTTCGTCGCGTTCCACAGCTTGTTCGCGAAGAACTTGCCGGTCTCGAGCCGCTTCTCGTCGAACAGCAGGTCCTGGCCCGTCGGCACCTGCGCCATCGTGAAGCGCACGGCGTCGGCACCGTACTTCTGCATCATCGCGAGCGGGTCGGGCGAGTTGCCGAGCGACTTGCTCATCTTCCTGCCCTGGGAATCGCGGACGATGGAGGTGAAATAGACGTGCGGGAACGGCGCCTCCCCCATGAAGTGGTATCCGGCCATGATCATGCGCGCGACCCAGAAGAAGATGATGTCGCTGCCGGTCACCATGAGGCTGTTCGGGTAGTAGCGCGCCAGATCCGGGGTCTTCTCGGGCCAGCCGAGGGTCGCGAACGGCCACAGCCACGAGCTGAACCAGGTGTCCAGGACGTCCTCGTCCTGCCGCCAGCCCTCGCCCTCGGGAGGCGTGAGCGAAACGACCATCTCCTCGCCGCGGTACCAGACGGGGATGCGATGCCCCCACCAGAGCTGACGCGAGATGCACCAGTCGCGGATGTTCTCGAGCCAGTGCAGGTACACCTTCTTCCAGCGCGACGGGAAGAACTTGACCCGGCCCTTCTTCGCGGCCTCGATCGCCGGCGCGGCGAGCGGGGCCATCTTCACGAACCACTGCCACGACAGGTACGGCTCGATCACCGTGTTGCAGCGTGAGCAGTGCCCGACGCTGTTCACGTGGGGCTCGACCTTCTCGAGGTAGCCGGCGTCCTGCAGCGCGGCGACGATGCGCCGGCGCGCCTCGAAGCGGTCGAGGCCGCGGAAGTCGCCCGCGTTCTCGTTCATCGTTCCCGCCTCGTCCATCACCACGAGTTCGGCGAGGCCGTGACGCTTGCCGGTCTGGAAGTCGTTCGGGTCGTGCGCGGGCGTCACCTTGACCGCGCCGGTGCCGAACTTCGGATCCACCATCTCGTCGGCCACGACCGGGATCTCGCGGCGGACGAGCGGCAGGACCGCGGAACGGCCGACGAACTTCGCGTAGCGCTGATCCTTCGGGCTGACCGCGACGCCGGTGTCGCCCAGCATCGTCTCCGGCCGCGTGGTCGCGACCGTGACGGCTCCGTTGCCGTCGGCCATCGGGTAGCGGAGGTACCAGAGGCTGCCCTCCGACTCGACGTGGTCCACCTCCTCGTCGGAAAGCGCCGTCCGGCAGCGCGGGCACCAGTTGACGATGTAGCGGCCGCGATAGACCAGACCCTCGTCGTACAGTTGCTTGAACACGTGCAGCACGGCGTGCGAGTAACGCTCGTCGAGCGTGAAGCGCTCGCGGGTCCAGTCGGGCGTGATGCCCAGACGACGCTCCTGCTCGAAGATCAGGCCGCCGTACCGCTCCTTCCACGCCCAGACTTCGCGCAGGAAGCCTTCGCGCCCGAGGTCGTGACGGCCGCGCTTTTCGGACCGCAGCTTCTTCTCGACCACGTTCTGCGTCGCGATCCCCGCGTGGTCCATGCCCGGGATGTAGAGCGTTTCGCGGCCGTCCATGCGCTGCCAGCGGATGACGCAGTCCCGGATGGACTCGCCGAGCACGTGACCCATCGTCAGCGAGCCGGTCACGTTCGGCGGCGGGATGGCGATGACGAACGGGGCCTTGCCCGTCTCGCGAGGCTGGAAGACGCCGTGCTCCTCCCAGAACCGGTATCGGGCCGGCTCGATGCGAACGGGGTCGTAGGGTTGGGAGAGCGCCTCGGAACTGCCGGGACGCATGGAACCTCCAACGATGGGTGCGGCGCGGCCATCCGCGCCGCGCCCTCGAACTGCGGACAGCGCGTGTCGGTCGGTGCCGGAACGAGGCCGCGGACGGTAGCGGAGCGCGTGAAGCGGGGTCAAACCGTGGTCGACGCGAGCGAACAAGCGCACGCGACCCCAAAGTTGTCGTGACACTCGTATCGCACGGGTGGATACTTCGCCCACTCGACTCCGGGCCCGCACGACTCGACGGACCCCGACCTCGCGACGCGAGGACCCGCGAGCCGGTATGTGCCCCCCCGGTTCACGCCCGGGGGCTCGATCCTGCCGGACGGGAGGGAACACGCTTCCTCCGCCGGCGCAGTTCGATCGCAGGCTTCGCGCGGCCACCCGCCATCCCCCGGCGCGTTCATCGAGGCGGCCTCGGACCGTCTCGCAGGAGGATTCGTGCAGGCGCCGGGCCGCCCCCACGCGCGCCCGGCGAAAGCCCGCACGCGACGCACCGGCCGTGATCGGTGCGCGCGCCCCCCGGTGCTCGTTTCGCATTCCCCTCAGACGCCGCCTGGCGTCACAAGGACCGCCCGCGCACGTGGCCATCATCCGCTCGCGCGTGGGGATCGAACGAGAGGACACCTCGAGATGAAAAACCGCTTCTTCACCGCGCTGTTCGCGCTGGTGTTCGGCGCCGCCTTCGCGACCACCTCGGCCACGGCGGCGACCATCAACGTTCCCGCCGACATGACCCTGCCCGCCGCGGTCGCCGCCGCCTCACCCGGGGACCTCATCCTGGTCGCCGCGGGCACCTACGTCATCGGTTCCACCATCACCGTTTCGACCGCCAACCTGACGATCCAGGGCGCCGGCATCGGCAGCTCGGTGCTGCAGGTGTCGAGCGCGGTCGGCGACATGTTCGACGTCCTCGCCGACGGCACGACCCTGCGCGACTTCTCGATCGAGAAGACCGACGTGGCCGGCCTGCACAACCTGATCTGGATCAACGCGGACAACGTCACCGTCCGCGACAACGAGATCTACGGCCCCGATCCCGGCTCTCCCTGGAGCGTGAACGGCATCGTGAGCCGCGGCCTGGTGGTCTCGCCCGGCCGGACGGGTCTGCTCATCCAGGGCAACAACATTCACCACCTGCGCCAGCCCGCCTACATCGACGGTCCGGCGGGGGTGAATCGCGGCAGCATCCTCAACAACCACGTTTCCGGCACGCGCGGCTGGGTGCTCGCCGGCGCGCTGCTGACGATGTCGGGCAACACCTGGGCTCCGCCCGAGAACCAGGGCGCCGAGATCGCCCTGCTCTCAACCTGCACCGTGGCGGACTACCCGAACCTGCTGGCGCTGAGCGCCGCGAACGGCAACGCCTACATTTCGGACCAGTTCTCGGGCGGGCCCAGCGGCCGGGCCACGGCGTATGTGGACGACTCCGCCGCCCCCGGCGGCTTCGGCGACGCGTCGGCGCCCTACCAGACGGTGACCGACGGCGTGAACAACACGCTGGCGGGCGGCGTGGTGGACATCGCGGCGGGCAGCTACACGGAGCAGGTCGTGGTCTCCGGCAAGGACCTGACGCTCGACGGCGCCGGTCGAGCGGCGACCTTCATCAAGAGCCCGGCGGCGCTCACCGCCTTCTTCACGACTTCCGCGAACAACTATCCGGTCGTGCTGCTGCAGAACGCCTCGGACATTCGCGTTCGCGACCTGACGGTGGACGGCGACGGCCAGGGCAACGCGAACTACCGCTTCATGGGCATCGCGTACTGGAACGCCGGCGGCAAGGTGCTCGACTGCGACGTCGTGCGCGTGCGCAACACGCCGTGGGACGGCATGCAGCACGGAAACGCGGTGTACGCCTATCACAGCGCCGCGGGACCGTTCGCGATCGAAGTCGGTGGCTGCAACGTCTCCGACTTCCAGAAGAACGGCATCACGATGAACGGCGCGGCCGTGACCGCGAACGTGCACGACTGCGTGGTCACCGGCAACGGCCCGACGCCGATCACCGCCCAGAACGGCATCCAGATCGGCTTCGGCGCCGGTGCGACGCTCGCCAACAACGCGATCTCGGGCATCGGTTACACGGGCGCGGATTGGACGGCGGCCGGCGTGCTGCTCTATCAGAACGCGGCCGTGACGGCGACGGGCGGCAGCGTCACCAACTGCCAGATCGGCTACGCCTCGCAGGACGGCGACGCGAGCATCACCAACGCGGCCATCTCCACGAACTTCGTGGCCGGGACGGGCGCCGTTCTGCCTTCGATCAATTACCCCGCGTACGGAATCACCCACTACAACTCGTCCACCAGCTCGCCCAACGCGAGGTCCGCGCCCGTGGCCGACGGAGCCGGCCGGCACCCGGGCCTGTCGCCGGCCGAAGAGGACGCCGGCGCCTTCTCGCGCACGGGTCCGATGGCCACGAACGCCGCTTACACGGTCAGCGTGACCGGCGGCTGCCTCACCGGCACCGACCAGCCGGGCTCCGAGGGCATTGACATCTACTCGAGCGGCGGACCCGTCTCGGCGCTGGTGACAGGCGTCGAGATTTCCGACTGGGACCTGGGCATCGTGAACTTCGGGCCGGGCGCGTCCGTCAACGCGCACCACAACGCGCTGTTCTCCAACGTGACGGCCGGCTTCTCGGGCGACCCTGCGGCGGCCTCCAACGGCGCCACGCCGAACTGGTGGGGCGCGGCGAGCGGGCCCTCGGGCGCCGGCCCTGGCACCGGCGACGCGGTCTCCGGCGCGACGGTCGCCTTCGCGCCGTGGCTGATCAGCGGCGCGGACGCGAACCCCGGCTGCGGCTTCGCCGCCGCGAGCGACAACGTGATCTCGGCCGGGCCGGCGCCGTCGTGCATCTCGACCGGCAACCCGTGCATCACGATCCCGGTCGCCATCGCGCACACGACCTCCGAGAACATCCGCGGCTTCAGCGTCACGCTGCAGCTGTCCAGCAACCTGCTGCTGTGCAGCGGACCGTCGAGCATCACGCAGGGCACCTACCTCTCGCTCATCGGCGGAACGACCTTCCAGGTCGTGAGCAACGGTGGCGGCAGCTACACGGTGGACTGCGCGATCCTCGGCCTGCCGTGCGGCCAGACCGCCGCGACGGGCACCCTCTTCAACCTGCAGGTCATGAAGGCGCCCGGGCCCGACGGCACGGGCACGATCACGCTCGGACCGGTGCTGGCGCGCGACTGCGACAACGCCGCCATCGTCGCCAACGCGGGCGCGCCGCTGTCCATCACGATCGACACCGGCGGTCCGGCGGCGGTCGCGAACCTGGCGGCGGCCCAGCAGAAGACGCTCAACGACGCCGACGGGACGACGAAGGTCCAGTTGACGTTCACGGCGCCGGGCGACGCCGCCACGGTCGAGGTCTACCGCGCCCCGTGGGGCACGACGCTGCTGAACACCTACCCCGAGTATGACGACGTCGCGGGCGGCCCGCCGGCGGCGCCGGCGTACCCGCCGGCGGCGCCGTGGGCGCTGACGGGCGTGACGGCCTCGGGCCAGTCCGACGAGACCACCGCGCGCGGCTTCTGGTACTACGTGATGTTCTCCAAGGACGCGTGCGGCAACGTGTCGGCCGCTTCGAACCTGACCGGAGGGACCCTCAACTACCACCTCGGCGACGTGACGAACGGCACGCCGGGCAACGGCGACAACCTGGTGGGTACGATCGACATCACGCTGCTCGGCGCCCACTACGGAATCACGCTGGCTCCCGCCGACCCGTTCAACTACCTCGATGTCGGCCCGACCACGGACTTCTCCGTGAACGCGCGCCCGACGACCGACAACAAGGTCGGTTTCGAGGATCTGATGATGTTCGCGATCAACTACGGCACGGTCTCGATGCCGCAGGACGGCCCGGCGCTCGCGAGCGCCGCCGCGAACGCGCTCGGCGTGGGCGACGTGCCCGCGTCGGCGATCGGCGAGACGTTCACCGTGCCGGTGCGCATGAGCGGCGCGGGCAACGTGCTGGGCGCGAGCCTCGCTTTCGGCTTCGACCCGAAGGTGGCCGAGTTCGTGTCGGCTGAAGCCGGCGGGCTGCTGAACTCCCAGGGTCGCGAGGGCGTGGTGCTGTCGCCGTCGGCGGGCGTCGTGGACTTCGCGCTGCTCGGCGAAGGCGCCGGCGTCCTCGGCGAGGGCACGCTGCTCAACGTCACGTTCCGTCGTGTCGGAGCCGGGGATCCGGCGATCGCGCTCCGGGGCGTCACCGCCCGCGACGGCGCGAACCGGCCGGTGGCGCTCGCCGGCACGAAGCCGGCGGCGCCGCTCGTGACGCAGATGAGCTCGCCGTTCCCGAATCCGTTCCGCGGCAACACGAACCTGCGGCTGGCGCTGGCCCGCGACGGCCGGGCCAGGGTCGCCATCTACGATCTCGTCGGCCGGCGTGTCCGCACGCTGGTGGACGGGCTGCAGCCGGCCGGCGAGCGGATGATCGTGTGGGACGGCCGCGACGACGGCGGCCAGTCGGTGCCGGCGGGCCTGTACCTCGTCCGGTTCACCGGCGACGGCGTGGAGCAGTCGCGCCGCGTGATCCTCACCCAGTAGCGGCGGCGTCCGCGGCCGGAGGGGGCCCGAAGTCGGGTCCCCTCCGCGGTCGCGGCCGCGCTATCCTTTCACCCACATGAACCCACGCATTCGCACCGCAAGCCTCGCGCTCTCGCTGGCCCTCGCCCCCGTCGGCACGCCGGCCGCCGGCGTGCTGCTCGCCGTTTCACCCGACACGCTGACGGTGGCGCCGGGCGCGACGTTCACGATGGAACTGCGGGTGCCGGTCGCGGGCTCGCTCTTCAACGGTTACGACGCGGTCGTCGAGTACGATCCGGCGGTCCTCACGTTCCTGCCGCGCAGTCCGCTCGCGCTGCAGGAAGGGCCGGACATGAAGCTGGCCTGCGGGAACACGTTCCATTACTTCCGTGCCGCCGGGGACAGTCTGTCGGTTTCACACTCGCTGCTGTGCGCGAACCTGTTCCTCTCGGGCCCCGCTCATGTCTACTCGCTCGACTTCCGCGCCCCGCTCACTCCGGGCTCGACGCACGTTCGCCTGCGCCGCGCGCAGTTCTACAACGCCGGCACCTACGTCAGCCCGACGCTGACCGCGGACGCGGTCGTGAGTTGGGGCGGTACGCTCGGCGTCGAACCGGCGCTGCCGGCGGCCCCGACGCTCGCGGTTCGCTCGAATCCATCGCGGGGGACGCAGTGGCTGGACCTCGCGAGCCCGCGCGCGGGCGTGCAGCAGCTCGTGCTGTACGACGTCTCGGGGCGTCTCGTGCGCCGCCTGTGCGACGGCGCCTGGCCGGCCGGCGCGCGCGCGGTCGCCTGGGACGGTCTCGACGAAGCAGGACGACCAGCCCCCCCCGGCGTCTACCTGGCCCGATTCCACGCCGCGGACCGGACGGTCCGCGCCACGCTCGTTCGACTGCGGTGACCCCGCGACCCGGAGACTTCATGGTTCGAACCGCTCTGTTCACCGCCTGCCTTGCCGCGCTCACGATGGCCGTCCCGGTCGGCGCCGCCGAGTTCCGTCTCGCGCCCGACGACACCACCGTCACGGTCGGCGACACGTTCACGCTGCGCGTGATGGTGGACGCGGTGCCCGACCTCAAGGGCTACCAGGTCGCGTTCGCCTACCCGCCCGCCCGGCTGCAACTGCTGGCGATGCCGGCGGGCAACATCCTCACCGACGGGGCCGGCGCCTGGTTCGCGTACCTGCTGCCCGACGTCACCGCCCCCGCCGACACGGCGTGGATGGACGCCGCGAAGCTGGACGGCAGCGCCCAGGGCCCGGGGGTCGCCGCCTACCTCCAGTTCAAGGCGCTCACCGAGGGCGACGCGCCGCTGTCCTGCGCGTACGCGGAGATGCGCGACTCGAACAACGTCCCGCTCCTGCCCGCCTGCTTCGCCGGCGTGGTGCACATCATCGGACCGACACCCGTTGCGCGCCGCACGTGGGGCCGGATCAAGGCCCTCTATCGCTGAGCGGAGCGGCGCGAGGAGTCCCGCCGCCCTCCCGTTCACGGCGGCCGTCCTCCGGAGTGGGCGACCGCGCGCGCGGGCGACGGCCCCGCTGGCCAAGCCTTCGCGCGACCCGTAGCATCGCGCCCCATGTTCCCCGCCTTCGCGCCCCGGCGCGGCGTCGCCGTGCTCGCGCTCGTCGCCGCGCTCTCGGCCGGTCGCTCCGCCGCGGCCCTCGCCGCACCGGCCGAGTACCTGCCGGTCGGCGACCCGCTCGAAGCCGAGCTGCGGGTCCTCGACCTGTACGCGCCCTCTCCCGCCGCGGGCCGGATCGAACTGCCGTCGCTGCACTCGCGCCCGCTGCGGCTGTTCGAGCTCATGGGCACCGTCCCGCCGGCGCGCGTGGCCGGCGCCCGCGGCGTCACGGTCGCGCGGATCGAACGCGCCCTGGGCCGCGACGCGACCGCCGCGTTCGCGAGCGACGACGCGCCCCGTTCGACGCCGCGCCTGCTGCAGCGATCCTGGCCGGGCGAGCAGCGGCTCGAGCTTTCGGCCGGCCTCGAGGGCATGGCGGCGTGGACGGACGACGAATCGGAGGATCGCACACGGCTCGCCGACGGTTCGGGCGTGCACCTGCGGGCGACGTTCCAGTCGGACCGCTGGCTCGGTCACGCGCACGTCTGGCTGGGCGAACTGCGCGACGTGACCGCGTTCAGCGACGCGCTGGTGGCCGACACCGACATCGCGGCGAGCACCGAGGACAGCTGGCTGTCCTACCAGGGAGGCGCGGCGTGGAGCCTGCAGCTCGGCCGCTCCCGCTGGCACTGGGGCCCGGGCGAGGAGGGTTCGCTGCTGCTGTCGAAGACCTCGGCGCCGCTCTCGGGAATGATGCTGCACGCGCGCATCGAACCGCTGCGCGCCGACGCCAGCATCTTCAGCGCCACGACCTCGCCCGGAAGGGGCGAGCAGCTGGCGGCTCACCGGCTGGAGTGGCAGCCGCTGGGCGGCGTGCGTCTCGGGATCGCCGAGGCGGCGCGCTACCGCGCGGGAGGCTGGCAGGGTCTTTATGTCTCGGGACTCGTTCCCTACTCGATCGTCCAGAGGCTGCTCGACCAGGACGACCGCGACTCGGCGGGAACGGCGCGCAACAACGTCATGATCTCCGCCGACCTTTCGGTGCGGATCGCCGACGGTTCGCGAGCCTACGGCGAGCTGCTCGTGGACGACCTGCACGCCCGTTACGCCGGCGTCCCCAACAAGCTCGCCTACCAGCTCGGCTGGGACGGAACCGGGGACGTGCACGGCACGCGGCTCACCTGGAACGCCGAGTACACGCGGTTGTCGCGGTTCGTCTACACGTCGTACTTCGGCCGCGTGTTCAGCGCCCAGGGCCGCCCGATCGGATTCCCCACCGGCCCCGACGCCGAGCGCCTTCGCCTGCGCGCGAGCTGGGACCCGGACGCCGACTGGCAGCTGACCGCGATCGCCGCCCGCACCCGGACCGGCGAGGGCGGAATCGCCGCCGCGTTCGTGCCGGGCGGCCCCGTGCCCGAGGTGTTCTCGTTCGCGGGCGTGCCCGAGACGTCGCGCTCGCTCGAGGGCGGGGTGCGCTGGTGGCCCGCGAGCGGCGTGGACTGTTCGCTGCTCGCGGGCCGCGAGTGGCGCGAGAACGCCGACCATGTCGCGGGCTCCACTCGCGCGGCCTGGCGTGCGGTCCTGTCGCTGCGCCTGGTGCGCTGAAGCCGGTTTCGTCCGACGCCGAGCCCGCGATCCGGACCGCCGCCGGGCGGGGCCCGCCGCGGACCGAGGTCGCCGGCGGGCCACCGGACGGACGCGGCGTGCGTAGGCACCAGCGCGACCCGGGCGCCTTGCCGTGCGCGGTCGGCTCGTGGACCCTCGACCGGACCCACTCCCCCCCCCGACGACGCCGCCCGAACGCACGGAGGCCCCCGAGATGAGATGGCTCGCTTTCGTCACCCTGTTGTCCGCCGCGTCCTTCGTTCCGCTCCCCGCGCCCGCGGCGCCCGCGACGGCGGCGATCTTCGATCGCGCCTCGTTCGACACGACCTGCGCGCCGTGCCGGGACTTCGACCAGTACGCCAACGGCGGCTGGAAGAAGACCGCGACCATTCCCGCGTCCTACTCGACCTACGGAGCCTTCCAGGAGCTCGCGGATCGCAATCAGCTTCGCCTGCGCGCCCTGCTCGAGTCGGCCGCGGCCGAGCGGAACGCCCGGGCGGGCTCCGACGCCGCCCGCCTCGGCGGGTACTACGCCGCGTGCATGGATTCGGCCGCCGCCGAGAAGGCGGGCCTCGAACCGGTGAAACCGCTGCTGCGGGCCATTGACGGGATGAAGGACCGGCGCGAGCTCGCCTCCCAGGTCGCCTGGCTTCACTCCCACGGCGTGCGCGGCAGCCTGTTCCTGTTCGGCGGCAGCCAGGACCTGCGAAACAGCGACCGCATCATCGCCAGTGCCGCCCAGGGCGGGCTCGGCCTGCCCGAGCGCGACTACTACTTCCGCACCGACTCGGTGAGCGCCGCCGTGCGCGCGAAATACGTCGCCCATGTCGCGGCGCTGCTGACGCTCGCCGGCCGCTCCGAGGCGGACGCGGCGGCGGCCGCCGGGCGGGTCCTGGCGATCGAGACGGCGCTGGCGAAGGCCTCGCTGTCGGCCGTGCAGCGCCGCAGCCCCGAGGCGAACTATCATTTTCTTCCGCTCGACTCGCTCGAGGCGATGACTCCGTCCTTCGACTGGAAGGGCTACCTCGAGCGGCGCCTGGTCCGGGTGGATTCGCTCAACGTGGCACAGCCCGGGTTCTTCCGCGGTCTCGAGGCGACGCTGACCTCGACGCCGCTGGCCGACTGGCAGGACTACCTGCGCTGGCGCGTGCTCGAGGACGCCGCGCCGATGCTCACGCAGGCGTTCGCCGACGAGGACTTCCGCTGGAGCAGCGTCCTGAGCGGGGCGAAGGAGATGCAGCCGCGCTGGAAGCGCTGCGTGCGGGCGACGGACGGCGACCTCGGCGACCTGCTCGGGAAGGCGTACGTGAAGGAGGCGTTCCCGCCCGCGGCCAAGGCGCGCGCGCTGCGCATGGTCGAGAATCTCGAGGCAGCGCTCGACGAGCGCATCGGTCAGCTCGACTGGATGAGCGGGGCGACGAAGCAGGCGGCGCGCGCGAAACTGCACGCGTTCGGCAACAAGATCGGCTATCCGGATCGCTGGCGCGACTACGCGGGCGTCACGATCGGCCGCACGTCCGCCTACGCGAACCACAGGGCGTGCAGCGTGGCCGAGACGGCGCGGCTGACCGCGCAGATCGGCAAGCCCACCGACCGCGGCGAGTGGCGGATGACCGCCCCGACGGTCAACGCGTTCTACAGTCCGACGCTCAACACGATCAACTTCCCCGCCGGCATCCTGCAGCCGCCGTTCTACGACGACGCGTGGGACGACGCCGTGAACTACGGCGCCATCGGCGCCGTCATCGGCCACGAGATGTCGCACGGCTTCGACGATCAGGGGCGCAAATTCGACGCTCACGGCAACCTGCGCGACTGGTGGACGGCGGAGGACGCCGCCAACTACCGGCAGCGTTCCGAGAAGGTCGAGGCGCAGTACTCCGAATACACGGTCCTGGATTCGCTGCACGTGAACGGCCGGCTGACGCTCGGCGAGAACACCGCCGACATCGGCGGCCTCGCCATCGCCTTCGCCGCGCTGCAGCGCGAACTCAAGGGCAAGCCCGCCCCGGGCCTGATCCAGGGCTTCACGCCCGAGCAGCGCTTCTTCCTCGCCTACGCCCGCATCTGGCGGCGCGTGGACCGCGACGAGGCCCTGCGGCGGCAGGTGCTCACGAACCCCCACTCGCCGGCCCACTGGCGCGTCAACGGCCCGCTCTCGGACCTCGACGAGTTCGAGAAGGCCTTCGGCTGCAAGGACGGGGACGCGATGGTGCGCGAGGCCGCGAAGCGGGCACGCATCTGGTGAACCCGCGGCCCGGCGGCCGATGCGCGCGGCCCGTGCCCTGATCGGCGCGGGCCGCGCGCGTCGCGGACCCGACGCGGTCGCCGCCGGGACGGCTCAGTGCGCCGCCGGCGGCTCCTGCCGGCGCGACCACTCGACGGTCCTCGCCAGCCCTTCGCGGAACGCGACCCGCGGCGACCAGCCGAGCACGGTCCGCGCGCGGCTCGCGTCCAGGTAGATGCGCTGCACTTCACCCGGCCGGGCCGGCAGGTGAATCGCCTCCGCCGTGAAGCCGGTCAGGGGCCGCAGTTCACGGACGATGTCGTTGACCGACGTACCCAGCCCCGTCCCGAGATTCAGCATCTCGCCGCTGCCGGCTTTGAGCGCGAGCACGTTCGCCTCGACCACGTCGTCCACGAACAGGTAGTCACGAACCGCCGTCCCGTCACCGAAGATCCGGGGCGGCTGGCCGGCCAGCATGAGCCCGATGAAGATCGCGTTCACCCCGGCCTCGCCGTGCGGGTTCTGGCGCGGACCGTAGACGTTCGGGTAGCGCAGGACCGTGTAATCGAGGCCGTGGAGCAGCTTCCAGATGTAGAGGTAGTGCTCGACCGTGTGCTTGCTCGCGCCGTAGGGCGACTCCGGGTTCACCGGGTGTTCCTCGGGCGCCGGCAGCACGCGTCCTTCGCCGTAGAGCGCGCCCCCCGTCGAGGCGTACACGACCTTGCGCACGCCCTGCGCGACGCAGGCCTGCAACAGGCCGAGGCTGCCGAGGATGTTGACGCGCGCGTCGAAGGCCGGGTCGGCGACCGACTTTCGAACGTCGATCTGCGCGGCGTGATGATCCACGATCTCGGGGCGGAAGTCGGCGACGGCGGCCTCGACCGCCGACGAATCGGCGAGGTCGCCGACGTAGAGCTTCGCCTTCGCGTTCACGAACTCGCGCCGGCCGCTCGAGAGGTCGTCGAACACCGCCACCTCGTGTCCGAGGGCGACGAACCGGTCCGCCACGTTCGAGCCGATGAAGCCCGCCCCACCCGTCACCAGGATGCGCACTGCGATCCTCCCTCCCCGCGCGGTCCGCCGACCGTCAGCGCGGCGCGGTGCGAAGCTCCGCCGGCTGGCCTTCGGACTGCACCCGGCGCATCCACGCCAGGAACCTCAAGCGCTGGAGCACCTGCAGGTCGCACTCCAGCACGATGGGCTCGTCCGGCACCGGAGCGGGCGCGGGCGCAAGAGGCTCGGGCGCCCCGGCCTGATGCGGCGTCACGACCGGGGTCGGAGGCAGCGTCGTCGCGAGCTGCGAGACGCGCGCTCCCAGGGCTTCGAGCGACGCCTTCAGTACGAACGCCAGGTCCATGCCGGAAAAGGCGATGCCGAACCGGGCGGAAAGCTCCGCGGCGCCGGCGGCGGGGCGACCGTGCGCGCCGGCCCACCAGCCTTCCAGCGGCCGGCCCGCGAGCGCGTCACCGAACTCGCGCGCCGTCGAGCGATCCACCACGAACACCACCCGGCCGAAGTGCTGGCGCGCGTCGTCGAGGCACCGGCCCAGGCCCGCCCAGGCGGCGGTTCGCGCGGCATGGCCGCGCGCGAGAAGGTAGAAACCCGGCCGGCCCGCGTACTGGACCAGCCCCAGCACCGGCATGTCGCCCTGCAGACATTCCATGAGACCCCATCGCGCCTCGCGGCCGAGCCGCTCGTGAAGCCTTCCGGCGCCCGCGTCCACCAGCAGCACGCGCGCGTGGCGCGCGAGCGCGTGCGCCGCCAGCTCGAGCGCGCCGCGCACGGTCGCGTTCTCGTTCGGCCCCGCGACCACGTGCAGCCACGGCTGCAACGCACCCGGGTCCCGCAAAGGCGGTTGCGGATCCGCTTTCGCGGCGCGGGGCGCGCCGCGCCTCAGCCAGAGCCCGAGCAGCGCCGCGCACAGGCCCACGAGTCCGCCGAGCCCCGCGCCGAAGCCGAGGAGCGCGGCCCACGGGCCGGGCAACGCCTCGGCCCGCACCGGCGGCGCGGGAGTGATCGCCGAGAGCGGCGCGTACGGATCCCCGAGCGCGTTCGCCAGGGTCACGAGCTGCGCGCCCGCCGCCGCCTTCGCGAGTTCCTTCTGCAGCCCGGTCTGGCCTTCGAGCGTGCGTGCCGCGAGCGCGTCGAGCGAATCGGCGCGCTCGCGCTGCGCGCCTTGCCAGGCGGCACCGCGCACGGCCGCGCTCGCGTCGCGCGCGGGCACGCCGGCGGCGAAGCGCGCGTCTTCGGCGGTCGCGAGCGCGAGCAGCGCGCGGCGGCATCGTTCCGGGTCGGCGGCGGCGGCCGCGGCGGCGACAGCTTCCGCTTCCGGCAGCGCAGGCGTGACGACGAGCTCCGGCGCCGGGCCGGCGTAGGGCGCCGGCAGCGCCTGCGCGAGGTCGCGCCGGCGGGACGCGTCGGCGAACAGCAACGAGGCGCATTCGGCCTGCGGCGTCATGGGAGGCAGCGGCGCGGCCATCAGCCCGGCCCGCCAGCGGTCCGACACCGCGGCGTACGCCTGCCCGAGCGCGGCGACTCCCGCCGAACGCCGGGCCGCGAGCCCGGCCGCCAGGCGACGGGCGCGGGGCGCACGCGGGGCCTGCACTTCGAGCTCCGGCCCGTGACGACCCTGCGCGAGCCGCGCGAGGGCCGCCCCCTCTCCCGGCTGAGCGGCTTCCGGCCACTCGACGTCCGCAGGCGGGCCACCGGTCCACGGCACGCGCGCCCGGAACAGCGGCAGCGACGCGGGAGCGGTCACCAGCGCGACGACGACGCCGAGCGAGATCCCCGCGAGCGCGGCGAGGATCAGCGTGGTGGTTCGGGCGGATGGTCTGCGTGCGGGTGTGATCGCGTCTTCCCTGGCGCTCGGCGACGGCCGGATCGGGTGAACGGTCGGAGGCCCGCGTCCTGCGAGGCCCGGCGCCAAGTTACGAGCGCGATGCTCCGGCGGTCAAGGGCGCACCTTGCGCGCGCGACGTTCGCGGGGGCCGCCGGATCAGGCCGCGCCGTGCAGTTCGGTCGAGCGCTCCTCGGCAAGCGGAAGCGTGAACCAGAACGTGCTGCCCTTGCCCGGTTCGGTCTCGACGCCGACCTGCCCGCCATGCTGTTCGACGATGCCCTTGCAGATCACCAGGCCGAGGCCGGTGCCGCCCACCTTTCGCGTCGCGCCGGAGTCGATCTGCTGGAACTTGCGGAACAGCTTGGGAACGTCCTTCGCCGCGATGCCCTCGCCGTGGTCGCGGACCTCGACGCGCAGGTCCCGCCCGTACGGACGCGCGGCGACCTCGATGCGGCCGCCGGCGGGCGAGAACTTGATGGCGTTCGAAAGCAGGTTGGTCAGCACCTGCGCGATGCGATGCGCGTCGAGCAGCGTGTCCGGCAGGTCGGCCGGCAGGTCGAGTTCGAGCTGGATGCGCCGCTCCTCGATCAGCATGCGCAGGTTGTGCGCGGCCTGCCGCACGACCGGCTCCAGGTTCTGGGGCTCGATGGTCATGGACAGCGACGCCGACTCGAGCTTCGAGAAGTCGAGGATGTCGTTGATGAGCAGGAGCATGCGCTCGGCGTTCGCGTGCGCGATCGTCAGCAGCTTCACCTGCTGTTCGTTGTTCTGGAAGTAGCGCTCGTCGAAGAGCAGCTCGAGCGCGCCCTTGACGGAGGTGAGCGGCGTACGTGTCTCGTGCGAGACGACGGCCACGAACTCGGACTTGAGCCGGTCGAGGCTCTTGGTGTGCTCGAAGAGCTGCGAGTTGCGGATCTGCACCGCGGCCTGCGAGGCGAACCGCGAGAGGAACTCCTCGTCCCCGGCGCCGAAGCCCGCGGGCTTGTCGAACGCGACGAGCACCCCCAGGGCCTGGCTTCCCTGGACGAGCGGGACGGCGAGCAGCGACGCGGCGCCGCCCTTCACGCCGGCGACCGCGACGCGCGCGCACCCCGGCCCGCCCTGGCGGACGGGCCGCAGGTCGAACGCGCACATGCCGACGGGGCCGCTGCCGGCCAGAACGGGCGGGCGCGATTCGTCCCCGCCCTCCCACTCGACGCCGTGCGCGGCGGCGGGCCGGTATTCGGCCGTTTCCTCGTTCTGCAGGTACACCGCCGCCGCGGGGGCGTCCATGATCTGCGCGGTCGTCTCGACGATGCGCTTCAGCATCGGCTCGAGGTCGATGCCCGCGCCGATCTCCATCGAGGCCCGGTAGAGCGTGCTCAGCTGAAAGGTCGCCTGCGCGACCTTCTCGCGCAGCTCCTGCTCGTGCCGCTGGAGCACCTCGTTCTTGATGCGCAGCTCCTCCAGCAGCGCGCGGTTCTCGGCGCGCAGCCGGCGGTTGCGAAGACGCTTCTCGACCATCGTCGGAAGGTCGGCGATATCGTCGAAGGGTTTGGTGACGTAGTCGTCGGCGCCCTGACGCAACGCGTCGATCGCGGTCTGGACCGACGCGTAGCCGGTCATCAGGATCACCGCGACCTCGGGATCGAGCGCCCGCGCCTCGCGCATCACGTCGAGGCCGCTCTTCCTGGGCAGCGAGATGTCGGTGAGGATCAGGTCGGGCGGATCGAGCGCCACCTTCGCCAGCGCGTCCTCGGCCGAGACGGCGAAGGTGCAGACGTACGGCTGGTCCGCCAGCACCTCGCGGAGCACGTCGGCGACGGTCTCGTCGTCCTCGACGACGAGCACGCGCGGCTGGACCGGCGAGCGATAGCCCGCCGACTCGTCGGCCGCGCGAACGCCGCCGTCGGGACCGCTGCCGTCGTCCATGAGGTCGTCGCTTCGCATCCCGCCCGCGCTCCTAGTGGGTGTGTCCGGTTTCGTGCTGCGCCGTGCGGCGGCGTCCCGCCTTCTTCGCCAGCCCGAGCGCCTGCTCGGCCGAGGCCAGCAGTTCCATCGAGTCCATGCCGTCGCGCGGGCTCGAGGCGACGCCCGCCGAGCAGCTCAGGCGTCCCGCGCGCGCGAAGCGGTGTTCCTCGATCGCGTGACGGAGCCGGTCGGCCAGCCGCCTCGCGGGACCGAGGTCGCAATCCGGAAGCACGACCGCGAACTCGTCACCCGCCAGGCGCGCGAGCAGGTCGCCCTCCCGCAGCGTCACCTTGAGCACCAGCGCGACCTCGGCGAGGACCTGGTCTCCGCACTCGCGGCCATAGTGCTCGTTCAGTCCGGCGAAGTGGTCGAGATCGAGCGCGATCACGGCCAGGGGCTGGCCGGTGCGCCGCGACCGGGCTTCCTCCTCGACGAGCCGGGCATGGAACGCCCGGGAGTCGGCGAGGCCGGTGACCGGGTCGCGGCCCGGAGCGCGGCGGAACCGCTCGAGTTCGAGGCGCGCGCCCAGCGCCGCTCCGAGCGCGCCCGACGCCGTGCGGACGAGCGCGAGCTGGTCGGGCGTCCAGCGCTGTCCCTTGCGGGCCCGCAGGTCGAGCGCCCCGACCCGCTCGCGACCGCGGAACAGCGGCGTGCCCACGCACTCCCGCAGGTCGCCGGGCGCGCTCTGCCAGTCGCCCCGCGCACACCAGGGTTCGAGGACTCCTTCCGGCGAGAGCGCGTACAAGGCCACGCCGTCGCAGCCGAACGCCGTGCGCAGCGAGTCGAGCGCCGCGGGCAGCGCCTCGGGGTCCGAGAGCGAGGCGAGCAGCGCCTCGCACGCGTCCCACAGGCAGCCCGAGGCCACGCGCCGCTCGTCCCGGCGCGGCGTTTCGGCCGGGCCGCGCTCGTCGCCCTTGCGCTCGAGCGGTCCGGAGTGGGCGGGCTTCATGGCCGGCTCAGGCCGCGCGCGCGTGGGAAGCGCCGCCACCGAAGCCCGTCTTGAGCTCGGCGATGCGTCCGGCCGCTTCCTGGATTCGGCTCGACTCACGGAGGACCACCTCCAGGCGTTCGCGAAACCCGGGTTCATGGGCCGCGGGGTTCATCAGCAGCAGCTGCGCGTTGCCGCGCACGCCGACCAGGGCATTGTTGATTTCGTGATGCACGGCGAGCACCGAAAGGACCTGCGCGTTCCACGCCTGCTGCTCGCCCCACCAGCACGCGACGTGGGCGCGCAGCGTGGCGGCTCCGGCCGCGTCGCCCGCGGCGGCGAGCGCGTCGGCCTCGGCCTCCAGCCGGTGCTTGAGCGCCTCCCACGGAGGCTTCATGCCGTCCACTCCACCCACGTTCAGGCCGCCTCTTCGCGCAGCGTCATCGCCTTCTGCAGGCGCAGGCGCAGCCGGCTCATCGCCCGGGTGTGGACCTGCGAGACCCGCGACTCGGAAATGCCGAGCGTCCGCCCGATCTCCTTGAGCGTCAGGTGCTCGTAGTAGTACAGCGCGACCACCAGGCGCTCCTGTTCGGGAAGATGGTCGATCGTGTTCAGCATGACCTGGCGCTGCTGGCGATCCTCGAGCGCCGCCTCGTGGTCTTCGGCGTTGGGGTCCGCGAGGTGATCGGCGAGCGTGCCCTGGTCCTCGCCGTCGTTGGAACGCGACTCGTCGAGGGAGACCAGCACCGCGCCGCGCACGTGGTCGAGCAGGCGGTAGAACTCGTCGCGCGACATCTTGAGCTCGCGCGCGACCTCGTCCTCCGACGCGGCCCGCCCGAGCTTCTGGTCGAGCTTGCGGGTCACGCCGTCGAGGTTGCGCGCCTTGCGGCGCATGGAGCGCGAAGCCCAGTCGAGTGCGCGCAGCTGGTCGAGCACCGCGCCCTTGATGCGCCAGACCGCGTAGGTCTCGAACTTGACGCCCTTGCCCGTGTCGAACTTCTCGTGGGCATCGAGCAGCCCCAGGACGCCGGCCGAATAGAGATCCTCGTGGTCCACGTTGCGCGGCAGCGTCGCGGCGACGCGCTCGACGACGTGCCGCACCAGCGGCGCGAAACGCTTGAGCAGGTCGTTCTTGCCGTAGGTCACCGGGGTGGGCGCGGGAGCGGCCGGCTTGCGACCGGGCACGACCTTCAGGACCGGACGACGCGCGGAGGCCGGGGTCGAGGCACGCTTCGAAACGGAGCGACGGTTCGGGGCGACGGCGGCGCGGGGCATGGGGAAACCTCCTAGGCTTCGAGGCGTTCTTGCGAGGGCTCCGGCTCGATCAGCGACTTCGGTCCGGTGGGGCGGGATTTCCACAGCTTCGCGGCCAGGGCGCGGTACGCGCCGGCGGCGCTCGACTTCGGGAACGCGGCGATCACCGGCTCCTGCAGGCGGACGGCGCGGGGCACCGCCGCGTCGAAGGGCACGACGCCGAGGCAGTCGAGCTCGAGGCGCAGGAAGCGGCGCGCGACCAGGCGGATGCGGTGCGCGGTGTCCTCGGCCTCGTCCGCCCCGTTCGCCATGTTCACGACGAGCTGGGGCGCGCGTGCGAGGCCGCCCTGCTTCTGCAGCAGCTTCACCAGCGCGTAGGCGTCGGAGAACGCCGGCATCTCGGGGGTCGTCACGACGATCACCTCGTGCGCGGCGCGGCAGAACTCGGTCGTCTGCCGCGAAACGCCCGAAGCGGTGTCGAGGATCACCAGGTCGGCGTCGGAGTCGAGCGTGCTCAGGCCGCGCAGCAGCAGCTCGCGGCGGAAGTCGTCGAGGTCGGCCAGTTCGGGGACTCCCGAGGCGGCCGGCACCAGCCGCACGTTCTCGGGGCCGTTGACGACGATTTCGTCCATCGTCTTCTGCCCGGAAAGCACGTGCTGCAGGTCGAAGCGCGGGTGCAGGCCGAGCAGCAGGTCGAGATTCGCCTGCGCGAGGTCGCCGTCCACGAGCAGCACGCGGGCGCCGCGCTCGCCGAGGGCGACCGCGAGGTTGGCGGCCAGGTTGCTCTTGCCCACGCCGCCCTTGCCGCTCGCGACCACGATCGTGCGCGCGCGCGGCCGGCTCCACTGCGCCGGGTGTTCGCCTTCCGAAACCGGCGCCGGCGAGCCGTGGACGGGCACGAGCTGGATCGGCGTCCGGGCGGCCGCGCGCTTGCGGTTGCGGGCCTTCACGCGCGGCTCCCGCGTTCGAGCGAGCAGACGGCCGAGACGAACGACCAGAAGCGGATCTGCTGGTGACAGCGCGCGAGCGGGACCTCGAAGCCCAGGCGTGAGAGCCGGCGCTGCTCCTCGCGGAGCGAGCCGAGCGCCGCGTTCGCGGCGTCCTGCCGCGCGCCGGCCGAGCCCGGCATTTCGGCCGCGGGGTCGGCGGCACGCGTGAGCGGGACGAAGGCGCTCACGCGGCGTTCCGCTGGCCGCGCGCGCCGGAACCGCGCGCGAGCCGCTGCAGGGCGGTGGCGTACAGCTCCCCCACCTCACGCATCGTCAGCTTCAGCGCGCCGGCGGCCTCGAGCACGGTCAACCGTTCGACGAGCAGCAACGCCAGCACCTGACGCTCGCGCTCCTCGAGCCCCCCGATGGCCTCGCGCATGCGGCGGGCGAGGGCGGGGCCCCGCGACTTCGCGATGCGCGGCTTCATGCGGCCTTCCGCAGCGCGGGACGGCGGCGGCCGTCGGCCTCGAGCAGGGCGCGACGCACCGCGCGACGCAGCCCGTCGATGTGGAACGGCTTTGGGAAGACCTCCACGACGCCCGCCCGGCGCAGGTCACGCGCCCGGTCCGCGCCGGTCTCCGCCGTCAGGACGATGACCGGCTGCGCGCTCGGGCCGCGGCGGAGCTTGCGCGCCAGTTCGAGCCCGCTTTGTCCCGGCAGCCGCAGCTCGGTGATGACGAGATCGCTGTCGTGGTCCTTGAGCCACGCCAGCGCTTCCTCGGCGGAGCGGAAGGTGTCGATGGTGAATCCGTCATCCGACAGGCCTTCGGCGAGCGCCCAGGAGGTCGTCGGCTCGTCTTCCACGATCAGGAGATGCGGCATCTCGGATGGGCTCCGTCGTCGGGTCACGTGCGAGGGGACGGCGGAGCGATTTGCAGCACGCGTGCCATGCGCATTCGGGGAGTGCGAAGCGCACGACCCGGCGGGCCCCGGGGCGCGGAGGAACCCGCCCGCACTCGAACGCGCGGCAACAGGTCGTTGTCAGCGCGCGAGTTACCGGTGCGCGGCCGGGCTGTTCCGGCGCGACGTCCCGATCGAGCCGGGCTGAACCGGGCCGAAGCCGCTCGCAGGGAAACGCCGGCGGCTGCCCAACCTCGCACCGTGCGGCGGCAGCGTCCGATTGCTTCTTGGTCGGCCCCGCCGCCGACTACTCGCCCGGATCCGCCTCCTCGGCGTCGTCGCCGAGCGCGAATTCGCTGAGCTTCGTCCTCAGGGTCTGGCGCGAGATGCCGAGCAGCGAGGCCGCGCGCGTCTTGTTGCCGCCGCAGACCTCCAGCGCATGCTCGATCGCGAGCTTCTCGATCTCGACGAGCGGCCGGACCTTGCCGGCCGGGAACGGCTCTCCGCGGGCGACCGTTCCGCCGGAACCGCCCGCATGGGCCAACTCGGCGGGCAGGTGCTCGGGCAGGATGTCCTCGTCGGCTTCGAGCAGCACGACTCGTTCGATCACGTTCTTCAGCTCGCGCACGTTGCCGGGCCAGGCGTAGGCCTTCATCGTCGCCAGCGCGGCCGGATGCAGCTTCGCGGGCGGGCGGCCGAGCTCGCGGCAGAATCGCTGCACGAAGTGCTCGGCGAGGGTCGCGATGTCGCTCGTGCGTTCGCGCAGCGGAGGAATCTCGACGGGAACCACGTTGAGGCGGAAGTAGAGGTCCTCGCGGAATCGTCCGTCCGCGACCATCTTCGGCAGATCGCGGTGGGTCGCGGCGACCACGCGCACGTCCACGGTGATATCCACGTGACCGCCCACCCGGCGAAAGGTCCGGGTCTCGAGCACGCGCAAGAGCTTCGCCTGCAGCTGCGGCGCCATCTCGCCGATCTCGTCCAGCAGCAGTGTGCCGCCGTCGGCCAGCTCGAACAGTCCCTTGCGGAAGCGCTTCGCATCCGTGAACGCGCCCTTCTCGTGGCCGTAGAGCTCACTCTCGAGAAGCTGCTCGGGGATGGCGCTGCAATTGAGCTCGATGAAGGGCCCCGCGGCGCGCGCGCTCCGGGAATGGAGAAAGCGGGCCATCAGCTCCTTGCCGGAGCCCGTCTCGCCGCGGATGAGCACGGTGGAGGTTCCGCTCCGGGCCGCGCGCTCGAGGCGGCCGAGCGCGCGCGTGAGCGCCTCGCTCTCCCCCACGATCGGCTGGGCGCTCGGCGCGGTGGCGCGCAGGTGGTCCACCTCGCGCTTCAGCCGCGCGTGCTCGAGCGCGCGCTCGAGCACGACTCCGAGGTGATCGAGGTCGGGCGGCTTGAGCATGAAATCGTAGGCGCCCATCTTGATCGCGCGCACGGCGTGCTCGACCGTGCCGTGGCCGGTGAGCATGACGACCGGCATGGCCGGGTCCACTTCGCGCAGCGCCTTCAGGACCTTGAGGCCGTCCTCCTCGCCGAGCTTGAGATCGAGCAGCACCGCGTCCACGCCCTGCTCCCGCACGGCGGCGAGGGCTTCACGGCTGCCGGCGGCTTCGAGCGGGGCGTAGCCGGCGTCGCGCGCCCACTCGCCGATGCTGAAGCGGAGCGACCGCTCGTCATCGACGATGAGCAGCGTCTGGGCGGACTGCACGCGCGTCGGGCTGTCGCCTTTCGCCATGACGTTTCTCCAGCGGGAAGTTGAGGAGGACCGTGGTGCCGCGGGCCTCGCGACTGTCCACGGAGATGGAACCGCCGTGCTCCTGCATGATCGTCTGCGAGATGCTCAGTCCCAGCCCGGTGCCCCGGGCCTTGGTCGTGAAGAACGGGTCGAACATCTTCTCGAGCACGCCGCGCGGGATGCCGACGCCGGTGTCGATCACGCGCACCTGCTCGTGTGCGACCCAGCCCGGCCGGAGCGCGCGACCGCGGGGGCGGTCGCCGGCGCGGCGGCCGGCACCGCGTGACGGCGTGCGGCTGCGAACGCGCCGCACCTCGTAGCGGAGCGTCCCGCCCGCCGGCATCGCCTGCACCGCGTTCAGCGTGACGTTGAGCAGGACCTGCGTCACCAGGTCGGGGTCAATGTAGACGTCCGGCAGGCGTGGCGCCACCTCCACCTCGACCTCCACGCGCGCCCCCTGGATCGACTCCGCTGCGAGCGCGAGCACGCGCTCCACGCACTCCGCCAGCGAGGCGGCGCGCAACTCGGGCGTGCGCGGGCGCGCGTACTGCAGCAGGCTGGTGACGATGCGGTCGAGGCGTGCGACCTCGTCGAGGATCACCTGCGCGAATCGCGCCCGGTCGTCGCGAGGTTCGAAGCGCTTGAGCAGGACCTGCGCGCTCGTGCCGATCCCCGCGAGCGGATTGCGAATCTCGTGCGCGACACCGGCGGCGAGCTGGCCGAGCGTCGCCAGGCGCTCGTTGCGACGCAGCTCGTGCTGCATGCGGCGCAAGCGGGTCAGGTCGTTCAGCGTCACCAGCAACCATGCCGGCCGGCCGACCCTCCAGGTGCGCAGCCGCACGGGCACGTCGCCGGCGCCGGGCGTGTGCAGCACGACCTCGCCCTCGGTGCGCACCCGCCGGCGCGCGTCCCGCAGCGGGTCGTCGCCGGCCACCACGGTCCGCAACACGTCGCCGGCGGCGGCGTGTCGCAACTGCGGGCCGCCCAGGCCGAGCAGGCGTTCGACCGCCGCATTCGCCGCGCGAACGCGCGAGTCCGGATCCAGCACGAGCACGCCGGTCTCGGCGTCCTCCATGAGCGCGCGGACGAGGGCTTCCCAGGGCGGCGCGCTGCGTGCGCGCGGGGCTCGGCGGGTCATGTGCGTTCCATCGCGCGCGGCAGTATAGGCAAAGTCGGCGCCGCCGCGAAGGCGCGATTGCGCGCCGGCGCGAGCGCGGACGCCGCCGGAAACGAAAAAATGCCGCCGCGTCGCGCGCGACGGCATCGTTCCCGCGGGTCGGATCAGCCCTTGAGGAGCACCTGGATCACGGCGTCGGCGAGCCGGTCCCGCACGTCGTTGCGGTCGTAGTAACCCGACTCGATCCGCTGCTGCGCCGAACGCACCCGCGGAAGCCGGACGAGCGGAGCATCCGTGTCGGGCACGGAACGCCGGGAGGAACTTGAGGAACTTCCGGGCCTGCTGCTCTTGCGACGGCGGGTCCTGGTCATGACTCCTCGAAGACACCCCGGCCCATCATCCCGCGGTCCGGCCCGACCGGAGCCGGGTCCGGCGTGCCGCCTTGCTCAAGGCTTCTTGCCCGGTTCGGCGGGTCCCGGCGGACGTTGTCCGCCCATCGCCTTCCGGTTCTCCTCCTGGATGCGGGCGTAGATTTCCTCACGGTGCACCTTGACCTCGGGCGGCGCCTCGATTCCGAGCTTCACCTGACCGGATCGAACCTCGAGCACGGTGATCTTCACGGAATCACCGATTCGAATGTTCTCTCCTAACTTCCTTGTTAGGACCAGCATCTTCTCGAGCCTCCGCTCAACCGCACCGCGACCATGCGGCACTGTCCTACCGACGCAGTGCCTATCGGCATGGCGGGAATGGGACTTGACCCAGAATACCTTCCGGCTGCGGCCCCACCAAGCACGATGTGGGCTTGGTCGCCCCCCCTTCCGCTGCTAGCTTCCCGTTCGTTCTCTGACCGGAGGGACGGCCGAACGATGGATCGTGGGCTGGCCAATCGCCTGCTGACGTGGCTGATGCTTCCCGCCACCGTGGCCCTCGTGGTCTCGGCCCTGACGCTCTCCCGTCACGCCTACACGGGCCTTTCCCTGCAGGGCGAGCGGGTGGCCGCGGTCGAGCCCGGCAGCCCGGGGGCTCGCGCCGGACTGCGGAGCGGGGACAGCGTCTTCCCGGCGCCGGGCGCGCCGCCGCTCAGCCTGCTGGACGCCGACCCCCTGCGTGGCGCCTCGCCGGGGGTCCCGCTGGCGCTCCGGCGCGAGCGCGGCGGCGACCTCGCGCGGGTGTGGCTCGCACCCGAGCCTTTGCCCGACGGTGAGCGACGCTACCGGGCTTTTCTGCTCGCCATCGCCTCCGTGTTCGTGCTGCTCGCCGGCTGGGTCTGGAGCGAGCGGCGCGACCACCTGACGCGGGTCTTCCTGCTCCTCGGGCTGGCGTTCGCGGCGATGCTCGCGCCCGCGCCATGGCTTCCGTCCGGCGGTTGGCAGGTGGTCTACGACCTCAGCGTCCTCGCGGCGCAGATCTACGTCGCGATCCTGTTCCTGCATTTCTTCGCGCTGTTCCCCGATCCGGCTCCGCGCCCGCGCGCCCGCACGTTCGTGCGCGCGGGCTATGCGCTGGCGACGGCGCTGCTTCTGTCGCTCATCGCGGTGGTCGCCGAGACCGAGTGGGGCGCCGGCCGGTGGCGCGGAGCGCTCGTCGCGCTCGAGGACGCGCACGTGGCGCTGTTCACCGCGGGCATGCTCGGCGGGCTGGTGCTGTTCGCGACCTCGTTCGCCCGCACCCGGGATCCGGACGCGCGGCGACGGCTGCGCGTCGCGTTCTTCGGCACGGTGCTCGGCGCCGCGCCCTTCGCCGCGATCATCGCCTGGCGAAACCTCGCCCCCGGCTCGGCGCTGCCGGGGGACCGGCTGGTCGTCGCCTCGACACTCTTCGTTCCGGCCTCGTTCGCGTGGGCGATCTCGATCCATCGCCTGTTCGACTTCCGGGTCGCGCTGCGCGCGGTGGTCACGCTCGCGATCGTCGCGGCGCTCGGGTTCGCGACCTACGCCGCGGGCGAATGGATGGCGGCGTCCTGGTGGCCGGCGCTCGGCCGCGACGTCTCGGGTGTGTCGCTCGCCTGCTTCGTCCTCGTCGCGGCGCTCGCGGGTCCCATGCGCACACGCTTCGCGGCCCTCGGCGTGCGGGTCGTGCCGATCGCCGGCGAGGTCTCGCTCGCGGCCTGGGCGCCGGCCGCGGCGGCGGCGCGCGCCGAGGGCCCCGGGGCGATGCTGCAGGAGGCCTGCGAGAGCATCCGGCAGGCGCTGCGACTCGACGGTTGCGGCGCGCTCGCGGTCGAGGGCCGGGAGTTGCGCGTGGCGGCGCTCTCGGGAGCGGGCGTGGAGGCACAGGGCCTGCCCCAGGCACTCGGACCCGGCCTGCTCGAGGCGATGTCCCGGCAGGCCGGCGCGTGCGCGCTGAGCGATTCCGGGCTGGCGGCGACGGACCGCGAGGCGCTGGAGTCGGCGGGGGTGCGCTGGACGCTCGCGATCCCCGGCGCGCCGGTCGCGGCCGTGCTGTTGCTGGGCCGCCGCGTCGCGGGTGCGTGGCTCGATCGCGCCGAGGCGCGCGACCTCGAGCGCCTCGCCCATCACCTCGGCGTGGCGCTCGAGAACTCGGAGCTGCGGCGGGAGGCGCGCCATCACGCGTCGGTGGCGCGCGAACTGCGCGAGGCCCGGCACGTGCAGGCGCACCGACTGCCCCGGCGGACTCCGGTCTACCCGACGCTCGACTGCGCGGCGGTGACGCTGGCCATGGAGTCCGTGGGCGGCGACTACTACGACTTCGTCGAGACCGGAGCGCGCGACTTCGTCCTCGCGGTCGGCGACGCCGCCGGGCATGGGGTCCCCGCGGCCCTGGTGCTCGCGGGGGTGCAGTCGCGTTTTCGTGACCTCGCGCGCGGGCTGCAGCCGCCGGGAGAGTTGCTCGAGGCGCTCAACCGCGACCTGCTCGCGCACGAGCAGCCGGACCGCTTCATGGGGCTGCTGTGCGCGCGCGTGGAGGTGAGCCGCGCGGTCGTGCGCTTCGCCAACGCCGGCCTGACGCCGCCGCTGGTGCGGCGCGCGGCCACGGGGCGGACCCAGGAGCTGCGCGAGAGCGGGCTGCTGCTCGGCGTGGGGCAGGGCGCCTCCTACCCGACCGTCCCGGTCGAACTGGACGCCGGCGACGTGCTGTTGTTCTACACCGACGGCCTCACGGAGGCCTCGCGCGGCGGCCGGCTGTTCGGCCCCGAAGGCGTTCAGGCGGTCCTCGACCGACACGCTCATCGGCGCGCCCCGGACCTGGTCGAGGAGCTGCTCGCGGCCGTCCGTGCGTGGGCCGACGAGCCCCTGGACGACCTGACCCTGGTGGTCCTCAAGCAGGTTTCCCGGCCCGCCGCCCGGAGTCGGCCCGGCCACTCCACCCTCAACTCCGTCCTCGAGGCTGCCGATACGACGCGGTGAGACGACAGGATGCCGTCTCCCCCGCCCGTGTCGCCAACCCACGGGCGGCCGATCGCGACGGTTGACCTCGCGACGGAAGTCGCGAGCCCTCGAAGTCGGAGGTGCACCGTGGACGTCGGGCTTGTGATGGTCCTGCTGGACCTGCTGTGGTGGATCAGGCGCTGAATCACTGACCGGGAAGCGGCTCCCGGGCGCCGTCCGCAGGGAGCCGCTCGCCCACGCCGTTCACCGGGTGGACGCCGGAAGTTCGGGGCGGACTCGGGCCTCCGGACTCAGGCTTCCGGACTCAGGCTTCCGGAGTGTGATTCCCGTCGCGAAGCGCATCCGCGAGTTCGCGGGCCAGCATCGCGACGCGTTGCACCGCTCCGCGCGCGGGGTCCTCGGCGACGCGCCGCATGAACGCCGCTCCGACGACGACCGCGTCGGCCTGCCCTCGCAGGCGAGTTGCGTCTTCGCCGCTCGAGATGCCGAATCCGACCGCGACCGGCAGCGGACTGTGACGCCGGAGTTGCGCGATCCTTTCCGGAATCGAGCCCGACCAGCCCTCCCCACGTCCCGTCACGCCCGTGCGCGCGAGGCAATAGATGAAGGCGCGGCTGCGCGCGAGCAGCATCGGCAGCCGGGCGTCGTCGGTCGTGGGCGCGACCAGCACGATGGTCTCGAGCCCGGCACGATCGAACTCGTTCCACCACTCCGGGGCCTCGTCGGGCGGCAGATCCGAAACGATCACGCCGTCCACGCCGGCGGCCTTCGCGCGCGCCGCGAACGACGCGACTCCCGCGCGCACGACCGGGTTCGCGTAGGTCATCACCACGAGCGGGAGCGACGAGGCGGCGCGGAAGCGCGCCAGCATCTCGAAGATGGCTCCGGTCGTGACGCCGGCGCGCAGCGCCCATTCCGAGGCGCGCTGGATCTCGGGACCGTCCGCGATCGGGTCGGAGAACGGGATGCCGACCTCGGCGGCCAGCGCGCCCTCGTGCTCGAAGGCGCGAAGCATCTCGAACGTGTCGTCGAGGGACGGATAGCCGGCGGTGACGAACGGAATGAATCCGGTGCGGCCGGCGCGGGCGGCGAACGCGGCCCGCAGGCGTGAATCACTCACGCGGGCTCACCAGCCCAGGTACGGATTCCCGAAGCCGTAGCTGCCGTTGCCGTAGCCGTGGCCGTACTGCAACGGCGAACGCAGGTCCTGGAACTGGAGCCGGATCATCGAGTTTCCGCTCGGCTTCCAGCTCAGGTCGAGCCCCTGCAGGAAGAAGGACGCGCCGCGGCCCGCGCCGCCGGTGCCCAACTCGTTGCCGAGGGTCACGGCCATCGTGACCGGCGCGCGGAACTGGTAGAGGAAACTGGTCGTCTGCAGAGCGCTCGTCGTCCCCCAGCCGGAGCCGACCGCGATCGTGCTGCTCATGTGCAACCGCGCGGGATCGAACCACGCCGCGGGTCGCGCCAGCGCGCTGACAGGGACCCTGGGCGTGAAGCCGACGGCCTCCGGATCGAACAGCGTTCCCGAGTGGGCGGTGACGGCCATGCAAGCGACGAACAGGGCGGCGAAGCAGGCGCGACGCATCATGAGGTGGACCTCCGTTCCAGGAGGAAACTAGAAACCCGCGCGGCCCAAGTCAACGGACGATTGGGGACGGCGCGGGTTCCAGGTTCATCTCGTGTCAACAGCAGGTCAGCTTTCGTCCCCCACCTGGAGCTTGATCACGATCTCGTACGTGCCGCCCCGGGCGATCGAGACCGGCACCACGAGCCGGGTGGCCTGCGGAGCGGGCGATGCGGGCGCCGCGGGCGATGCCGCCACCACCGGCGCGGGGGCGGGTTCCGTCGCCGTCGCGCGCGCGGGCGCGGGCGAGGCCGCCACGGCGGGCGCCGGATTGCGCAAAGCCGCGGGGATCTGCATGGACATCGAGGGGCCGGCGCCGGTCGGCGTCGGTTTGATCGGCGCGGGCTCGCTCGCGCGGGCGGCAACGGGTTCGGCGGCGCGCGCCGCCGCGGGCTGCCTCCCGGGCAACTCGATCTCGCGGCCGTAGTCGATGCGCGCGGCGTCACCGCCGTCCAGGGGCGCCGGCGTCGACTGAGCTTCGTGCTGGATGACGTGGGCCGGCGCGGGGGGCGGCGCGCTCGCGCGCACGCTCTCGCGCGGCGGGTGCGTCTCGGCCGGCTCGGCGGGCGCGGTGCGGCCTCCGGGCGAGCGGCGCAGGTCCTTGGTCACCTTTTCCATGAGCAGGTGCGAGATGCCCCGGAAGGTCTCGAAAACGCCCTTGCCCTCGCGCGCCACGCCTTCGAAGAACGGAACCTTGCCGCCCGGATTGAGCTCGGCGTTCAGCTCGTCGATCGAATAGATGTTGGGCAGGTCGCGCTTGTTGTACTGCATGACCCACGGAAGCGAGTCGAGGCTGATGTTGTATTCGCCGAGGTTGGCCCGCAGGTTGGCGAGCGACTCCTTGTTCTCCTCCATCTTGCCGACTTCGGAGTCCACGACGAACACGATCGCGTCCGCGCCCTTCAGCACGAGCTTGCGCGTCGCGTTGTAGAACACCTGGCCGGGGACCGTGTAAAGGAGGAACCGGGTCTTGAAGCCCATGATCTCGCCCAGGTCGAGCGGGAGCAGGTCGAAGAAGAGCGTCCGGTCGGACTGCGTCTTCATGCTGACCATCTTGCCTCGGCTCGTGTCGGGCACGGCCTCGTAGATGGCTTCGAGATTCGTGGTCTTACCGCACAGGCCGGCGCCGTAATACACCAGCTTGGCGTTGATCTCCTTGCCTGAATAGCTCACGACGACCACGGTTCATGTCCTCCTTGTAGTGACCCCACCCTGTCGCGAGGGAGTCCCATGGAGCCCCTTGCCGCCCTTTCTCCACGGGGCCTTCGAGGAAGCCGAAACGAGTTCCGTCTTCGGATGGGGTCGCCACCTGCGGTCCGGCATCGTGCCGGTCGCCTCGCGCGCTCGACGATGGCGAGCGACGATTCCTGTCCAGCTTCGCGACCGGTATCGGCGGGGCCCGGCAGGGGCTTCACGCTTTTTCTGGGCTGGCCCGGGAAAGCGCCCGGCGGCCGCCCGACGGCGTCGCGTGGAGGGGAACGGGGCCGGGAACTCAGGCCGGGGCGGCGACGGCCTCGCGGTGAATCCAGATGCCCGGACGCTCGTGAACCTGGGTCTGGATGCGGCCCTCGGGCGAGGCGTAGTGGGACAGGAAGATCTCCTTGAGATCCTCGGCCTCACCGCTCGGGAAATAACGCCGCGCCCGCGTGAACATCTCGTCGTGCTCCGAGTAGATGAACGCCGTGACCTCGGTCACCCGCTCGTACTGGTTGGCCGAATAGGCGGCGTCCGGCGAGTCCTCCATGTCGAGCCACAGCGAGGCCCGCGGCCGCACCACCTCGAAGGCGTGCCGGGACTTCATGAGGTGCTCCCAGAGGCCGAAAATCTCGAGCGGGACGAAGCGCACCTGGGCATTGCCGGTGTCCTTGCGGATCAACTCACAGCGCACGAGCTTCTGGCTCGACATGTCCCCTCCTCGCGAAACGGGCGCCCGCGCCGGCCAGACCGTTCCGGGGCCGGCGTGAAGGCGCTGCGGCGTCCCTGCAGCCAGGCGCATCCTAGCCCGGGCCGTTCCGCGACTGCCAGCCGAGAGTACCGGCTGCGCGGGGCGGCGAATCGGCCCGGCGCGGGGACCGGGCCGGGTGCTTGACACTCCCGGAGAGGTCCACCTACGGTCGGGCGGTCACCGGCCAGGCCGGTTCGGCTCCCCCCGCCCCTCGCGTCCGCACCGGGCCGAGGATCCTGAGGCCAAGGAATGTCCCGACTCGTCTACGGCTCGCTGACAGCGCTCATTTCCGGTATGCCGGCCTGGCTCGGCTATCTGTTCGCCGACCTGCTGACGGAGGTGCATTTCCGGTTTTTCCCCGCCCGGCGGCATGCGGCGCTGGCCAACCTCGCCGTCACCATGCCGAGGGCCGGCCGGCGCGATCGCGTCCGGATCGCCCGCCGCATGATGCGCAGCTACAACCGGATGATGTACGAGTTCTTCCGCCTGCCCCACCTGTCCCGCGCCCAGCTGCTCGCGTCGGTCGAGGTCGAGGGCCGCGAGCATCTCGAGGCCGCGCTGGCCCGCGGCCGCGGCGTCATCCTCGCCTCCTCGCACATCGGCAACTGGGAGCTGGCCGGAGTGATGATCGCCCAGTTCGGCTACGCGCTCCACGCGGTGGCCGGGGTCCAGCTCGGCCGCTGGCTCACGGGCGCCGTCCGCGAGACCAAGTCGGAGCTGAGCATCGTGACGGTTTCGCCCGAGGACGGATTTCGCAAGCTGCTGCGCGCGCTCGAGCACAACGACCCGGTCGCGCTGGTGGTGGACGGCGACATCTACCAGCACGGCGTGGACGTCGAGTTCTTCGGCCGCCCCTACCGGTTCCCGGCCGGTCCCGGCGTGCTCGCCCAGCGCACCGGCGCGCAGGTGATCTGCGGCTACTGCGAACGGCTTTCGCCCGGTCGCTTCCGCATGGTCATGGAGAAGCCCCTCGACCCGGCGGCCTGCGCTTCGACCGCCGAGCTCAACCAGGCGGTCGCGACGACGATCGAACGTCACATCCGCGAGCACCTCGACCAGTGGTGCATCTTCCGGCCGATGTGGGAACCCGCCCCCGGGGGAGCCGCCGAGCACGCCGGGGGCGCGAGGAGAGTCGAGGCGTGAGGATCGGCATCGTCTCGCAGTCGTACTACCCGCGCTATGGCGGCGTCACCGAGCACGTCCACGCGCTGGCGAGCGAGTTGCGGCGCCGCGGGCACGAGGTCACGATCCTGACGAGCCGCTTCCGCGCCGGCGAGGGCGGCGAAGCGGCCGGTGTGCGCCGGATCGGTTACAACATCCTCATTCCCTTCAACCGCGCGTTCGTGGACTTCACCGTCGGCTGGGGGCTCAAGGGCCAGCTCCGGCGCGCCATGCGCGAACTCGACCTGGACGTCGTCCACGTCCACTGCCCGACCGCGCCCACCCTGCCGGTCTTCGCGATCCAGGTCTGCGATCGTCCGCTGGTCGGGACCTTCCATTCGACCGGCGGGCGGACGACGCTGCAGGATCTCTTCCAGCCCGTGCTCTCGCGCGTGACCGCGCGACTCGACGGGCGGATCGCGGTCTCCGAGACCGCGAAGGCGACCGCCGCGATCTATTACCCGGGAACCTACGAAGTCATCCCGAACGGCGTGGATGTCGAGCGGTTCCACCCGCTGGCGGCGCCGTTTCCGCAGTGGCGCGAGCCGGGGACCGTGAACATTCTGTTCGTCGGCAGGCTCGACCCCCGCAAGGGCGTCTCCGATCTCATCGCCGCCATGCCCGAGGTGCTCGAGCGCACGGACGGCCGGGCGCGACTGCTGGTCGTCGGCGATTCCTACCTGCGCCCGCAGATCGAGGCCCAGGTCTCGTCGGCGGCCCGGCGGCACGTTCATTTCCTCGGACACGTGCCGAGCGCCGATCTGCCGCGCTGGTACGCGACGGGCGACGTGTTCTGCTCGCCGGCCACCGGCAACGAGAGCTTCGGCATCGTGCTCGCCGAGGCGATGGCCTCCGGCAGGGCGGTCGCCTGCTCGGACATCCCGGGTTACCGCTGCGTCGTGACGCCCGGGCGGGACGCCGCGACGTTTCCGCCGGGCGACGTGCGCGCCCTGGCCCGCACGCTCGCGCAGCTCGTGGACGATCCGGAACGACGCGGACGACTCGCCGAGGCGGGCCGCCGGCGGTCGCTGGACTTCGCCTGGCCACGCGTGGTGGACCGCATCGAGGCGGTCTATCGCGATGCCGTCGGGCACCGGCGGGCGCGCCTGTCCGGCCACTCCGCCGCCTGAACGCATGAACGGGGCGGCGGACCGGCGGCCGCTGCTCGCGCAGCGCGATTTCGCCTCCCTGTGGTGGGGCCAGCTGATCTCGATCCTCGGCGAGCGGCTGAACTTTCTGGCGCTGAACGGGCTGCTGCTCGAGCACACGCGCGCGTTCGCGGACCTGCGGCACTCGAGCGTCCTGCTGGGCGTTCTCGGCACCGTGATGCTGCTGCCCGTCCTGCTGTTCGCCCCGTTCGCCGGGCCCTGGGTGGACCGCTGGAACCTGCGTCGGACGCTGCTCGTCTCCGATTCGCTGCGGGCGCTGCTCGTCGCCGCGATCCCGCTCGGCTACGCGGCGACGCACTCGGTATCCGTCGTCTTCACCGTCGTCTTCCTGCTGTTCACCTGCAACGTCTTCTTCCTGCCCGCCAAGAGCGCGATGACGCCGGAGATCGTCGCCCCCGACCGGCTGCTGGCGGCGAACACACTGCTCTCGGTGGCCGGCATCGTCGCCACCGGCGTCGGCGCGCTCGCCGGCGGATGGCTCGTGGACCACTGGGGCTGGACCGCGGTCATGTGGGTGAACGCCGCGACCTACCTCGTCTCGGTCGGTTCGCTGGCCCTGATCCGTTACCGCGGCCGGCCGCGCCCCCACGCGCAGGCGGGCGGCCCGGCCAACTACCTGCACGAGGTCCTCGAAGGCTTCTCGGTGGTCCGGCGCAGCCGGCCGGTCGGGCTCGCGCTGATCGCGCTCGGCGCCGTCTGGGCGGGCGGCGGCTTCCTGCAGGTCGCGGGCATCCAGCACATCCAGCGCGTCGCCAGCATTCCCGGCACGCAGCGCCTGTCGCTGCTGATGGTCGCATTCGCGATCGGCGCTGCGCTCGGGACCTGGTGGGTCAACGCCCGGGGCCGGTCGCTGCCGCGTGCGCTGCTGCTGGGAGGCGGCCTGCTCGCGGCCGGCGGATTCCTGGTCGCGATGGCGGTCACGACCCGGTTCGCGGTGTTCGCCATCGCCGGCTTCCTCATCGGCCTGTGCGCCGCTCCGGCCTTCGTGTTGACCGAGACGCTGCTGCAGGAGGGCACCGACCTGCGCCAGCGGGGCCGCGTTTTCAGCCTGCGCGACTTCGCGATGCGGGGGATCAACCAGGTCGCGATCTGGGCCGCCGCCGCGGTCACGCCGCTGCTCGGCACCTCGGCGGCGCTGCTCATCGCGGCGGGAGTCATCGCCGGTTCCGGCGCGCTCACGATCGCGTACGGCCGCCGCCCGCTACCCGCGCCCGCCGTGCCGGATTGAGCCGGCGCGCCGACTCAGGCGCGATCCTGCACGGCCGGGTCGAGATCGACGCGCCAGCGGCGCCGCAGTTCCTCGCGGAAGGCCAGCGCGTTCGCCTGCCCGCCCGCCGCCCGGCGGAACTGGTCGTACGCCTCGAGAAGCTCGGGCCCGTGATCGCGAAACAGCCGCCGCTCGCGGGCCGACCGCGCCAGTTCCGGCCCGCGGCGCCGCTCGAGCGTTTCGAGAATGTCCGCGGCCATGGCCTGCCCGGCCCGCCCGGGACCGTTCGGGGGCGGACTCCGGCGAGAGGGAGCCGCGCCGGGGCGCCGATCCGCGGGCTCCCCCGCCGCGTCCAGCTCGAATCGCTGACGGCAGGCCGGGCAGGTCACGCGCGCGCCGAGCGGTCCCAGCAACCCGCGCGGCAGCCGGTAACCGGTCGCGCACGCGGGGCAGTGAACGATGAGTTCGCGGCTCACGGCGGCGATGCTATCACCCGAGGCGCCCGCGGCCGACGCGCGCTTCAACCGACCAGCGCCAGCTCGAGCGGTTCGCGGTAGTTCGCGACCAGAGCCGCGCGCAGCGCCGCGTGCGCCGGGTCGGCGAGACGCGGGTCGGCGGCCACCACCGCCTGAGCGGCCTCGCGGGCCTCGTACAGCAGTGACACATCGCGCCAGGGGTCGGCCACCTTCAGACTGGGCAGCCCGGCCTGGCGCGTGCCCCACAAGTCGCCCGGGCCGCGCATGCGCAGGTCCGCCTCGGCCAGCTCGAAGCCGTCGTCGGTGCCCGCCATCACCGCCAGCCGCTCCCGCCCGCTCGCGGGCACCGCGCGGCCGGCCACGAACACGCAGACCGAGCGGTGCTCGCCTCGACCGACCCGGCCGCGCAGCTGGTGGAGCTGCGTCAGCCCGAAGCGTTCGGCGTTCTGCACGACCATGAGCGTCGCGTTCGGCACGTCCACGCCGACCTCGATCACGGTGGTGGCGACCAGGACGTGCAGCTCGCCCTTCTGGAACGCGTCCATCACGGCGAGCTTCTCCTCGGTCCTGAGCCGTCCGTGCAGCAGGCCGATGCGCCAGCGGGAGAGCAGCGGCTGCGCCCGCAGGCTCTCGACTTCCGATTCGGCCGCCCGGATCTCGGCCCGAGCGCCCTCCTCGATCGCGGACACGACGACGTAGGCCTGCCGGCCGGCGGCCAGTTCGCGGGCCATGAACTCGATCACCTGCGGCAACTTCCCCTCGTCGGTCACGCGCGTGACCCGGCGGCCGCGCCCGGCGGGCCGCGTCCGCAGCAGGCTCACGTCGAGATCGCCGTAGCAGGCGAGCTGCAGCGTGCGCGGGATCGGCGTCGCGGTCAGCACCAGCACGTGCGGCAGCACGCCCTTGCTCGCCAGCGTCGCGCGGTGCCTCACCCCGAAGCGGTGCTGCTCGTCCACGATCGCGAGCCCGAGCTTCGGCATCTGCAGCTTCTTCTCGAGCAGCGCGTGGGTGCCGACCAGCAGCAGCGGCTCGCCCGCCAGCAGCCGCGCCTGCAGCAGCCGTCGCTGCGTCGCCGGGGTCGAGCCGGTGAGCGTGGCGACCTCGAGCCGCGTGCCCCGCGTCAGGCGCCCGAGCGTCGTCGCATGCTGGCGCGCGAGCACCTCGGTCGGAGCCATGAACGCGACCTGATGGGCGGTCTCGATCGCGTGCGCGGCCGCCAGCAGCGCGACCGCGGTCTTGCCGCTGCCGACGTCGCCCACGACCAGCCGGTGCATCGGCCGCGTGCGCGCGAGGTCGGCCGCGACGTCGGCGATCGCACCACGCTGGTCCTCGGTGAGCGTGAACGGCAGCGCCGCCTCGACTTCACGGGCGAGTCCGCCCGAGGACGTCATCGCCAGGCCGCGGCCCTCCTGCGAAATCACGTGCCGGCGCAGCTCCATGACCATCTGCAGCTCGAACAGCTCCTCGAAGGCGAGACGGCGGCGTGCGGCCTCGAGCTCCGCCAGGCTCCCTGGAAAGTGAATCGCGCGCAGCGCGGCGCCGAGAGGGCCGAGCCGGTGCGCGGCGGCGACCGCCGCGGGCACCGGGTCGGGAATCGTGTCCGCCACCGCCTCGAGCGCGCGGCTCACCGCGGTGCGCATGCCGTGCGCGGTGATCCCCCGCCCGAGCCCGTGCACGGGCACCCGCCGTCCGGCGTGCAGCAGCGTCGCGAGATCCTCGCCCTCGACCTCGAACATCGGGTTCTGCATGCGCCGTTCCACGGGGTCGAACTCGCCGCTCACGACCACGCGCGTGCCGGGTACGAGCGTGCGCGCGAGGAAGGCCTGCCCGAAGAAGTAGCAGCCGAGCGTGCCGGTGCCGTCGGAGATCGTCGCGACGAAGTCGCCGCGTCCCCCGCGGGTGCGCAGCGCCGCCGCCCGCTTCACCTCGCCCACGACGGTCATGAGCTGCCCCGGAACGAGGTCCTTGACGAGGGCGAAGTGGCTCGCGTCCAGCCAGTCCCGCGGGTAGTGGCGCGCCAGATGCTCGAGCGTGACGAGCCGCAGCCGCTCGTACGCCCGCGCGCGGACCGGACCGACCCCGGGCAGGAACTGGATGCGGGTGGACGGCTCGAGGCGCGGGCGGCTCGCGCTGGCGGACGGCGGCGTGCGGGACGCGGTCATGGCTCGGGAGTCACCTTACGCCGCGCGCGCGTGCGCTGTCACCGGACGGGCCCGTCCCGGACGCCGGCTTGCCAGCCGCACCCGCCCTCCCCTATAGTCCCGCGTCCTCTTTCGGTTCCGCTTGCCCCGCGGAAGGAGATCCACCGGTCCGGGGCGCGGCGAACGCTTTCAGGAGATTCCCATGGCGAAGTGCTTCGTGTGCGGCAAGGGCCGCATGGCCGGCCAGAACGTCAGCCACGCGAACAACAAGACCAAGCGCACGTTCAACGCGAACCTGCAGTCCGTGCGGGCGCTCGTCGAAGGCCGTGCGAAGAAGGTCGTAGTCTGCACGCGCTGCATCCGCGGCGGCAAGATCGAGAAGGCCGTTCGCGGCCGCGCGCTGGCGCTGCCGACCGCCTGAACCCACCCGGCCCGCGAACCGGCCCGGCTCCCGCGAAGGGGGCCGGGCCGGTTCACGTCCCGGGCTTCCGCCGGCGGGCGGGCGCCGCTCACACTCCGGCGGCGTCCTCGCGCCGGGCGACGAGCCACTCGCGCCAGGCGAGTTGCTGGCGCGGCAGGGCGACGAGCGGGTCCATCTCGAGGGCCAGCGCGAACTGCTCATCGGCCTCCGCCGGTCGCGCCGCGCGCAGCAGCGTCCACCCCAGGTCGGCCCGGGCCGCGGCGAAACCGGGGTTGATCGCCAGCGCCGCGCGCAGCGGGACCTCGGCACCGGCCACGTCGCCACGCATCAGCCGCACTCTGCCGAGCAGCGCGTGCGCGTCCGCCCAGAGCGGGTGCGCCTCGGCGACGGCGGCCAGGGTCGTCTCGGCGGGCCCGAGGCGCCCGGTCTCGAGCCACAGACCGCCCAGCTCGAGCGCCGGCGCGCCGTAGCCGGGCTGCAGCTCGAGCGCCTTCTGATAGGCCTGCGCGGCCTCCTCGAGGCGGCCCTGCGCCCGGCGAATGCGGGCGAGCAGCAGGTGCAGGTCGGGGTAGCCCGGATGCACGGCCAGCGTGCGCAGCAGCGCGGCCTCGGCGCCCTCCGCGTCGCCGCCCTCCATGCGCAGCTGCGCGTCGAGCAGGGCGTTCAGCGGGACTTCGCGGTCGCGCGTCAGCCCGCGGCGCAGCGCCCGCAGCGCGTCGTCGTAGCGGCCGAGCGAATGGTAGACGAGCCCGAGCAGCCGGCTGGCGCGCGCGAACTGCCGGTTCATCTCGAGCGCTCGTTCGAGCGCCGCCGCCGCGCCCTCGAAGTCGCCGCCGCGGAAGCGCGCGAGGCCGAGCCAGAAATGCAGGTCCGGATACTGCGGGTGCGCCTCGAGCGCGGCCTCGACGTGAGCCTCGGCCGCACCGGCGCGGCCGCGCTCGAGCTCGAGCCGCGCGCCGAGCAGGCGCGCCTCGAGGTAGCGCGGGTTCAACTCGAGCGCGACGCGAAGGTGTTCGAGCGCCTCGTCCACGTGCCCCGCTTCGAGCAGCAGTCCGGCCAGCCGGCAGCGCAGGTCGGCGTATCCGGGCCGGTCGCCCACCGCGCGCCGCAGCTCGGCGATCGCCCCCGCCAGATCGCCCTCCTGCTCGCGGGCGAGCGCCCGGTCGAGCGGCCGACCCGCCGGCGATTCACCGGCGCCCGGGGCCCCCGATTGCAGCAGGCGACGCCACTGCTCGGCGGTCCAGTCGCGCGAGACCGTCGGGGTCACCCACTCCGGCGCGTCGAATCCCAGTTCCAGCGCCTCCCCGAGTTCGGCGGCCGAGCGCTCCCGGTCCCCCCTGAGGCCGAGGCAGACGGCCAGCAGCAGGTGAGCCTCGACGTAGTGCGGGTGGTCGGCCAGCGCCAGCTCGAGATCGGCGATGGCTTCGTTCACCCGGCCCGAGCGCTCGTAGATGCGAGCCCGGTAGTAACGCAGGTCGGGGAAGGTCGGGTTCTCCTCGAGGGCGCTCGTGAACTCCGCCTCGGCCCGCGCGTAGTCTCCGGCGTGAAAATGCGCGAGGCCGAGGTTGCCGCGCGCCTCGGCCGCGTGCACGCGCGCCAGGCAGTGATCGGGGTCGTTCGGGTCGCGCACCTCGCGCAGCACCGCGTCGAAGCACTCGACGGCCCTCGCGAACTCCCCCCGGTTGAAATGGAGAATGCCCGCGTTGTAGTGCCGCGTGTGCCCCCACTTGACCAGTGAGGACAGGAACCGCATCGGCTCAGTCCATCTGGCGTCGCAGGAACGTCGGCACCTCGAGCGACGAGCCGTTGCCGTTGCCCCGGCCCCACTGCCCGCGCGCCTCGCGCCGCTTCCAGGCGGGCTCGGCGTAGCTGGCTTCGTCCTCGGCGTTCGCGACCTTCTGGCGCGCCGGCCGGTCCACCATCCGCAGGGACGGCGTGGACACGCCGAAACCGGTCGCGACCACGGTCACCAGGATCTCGCCGTCCAGACCCGGGTCGATCACCGCGCCGAAAATGATGTTCGCGTCCTCGCCTGCGGCCTCGGTCACGACCTTCGAAGCCTCGTTGACCTCGTGCAGGCTCAGGTCGCGGCCGCCCGTGATGTTGAGCAGCACGCCCTCGGCCCCGTGAATCGAGACGTCCTCGAGCAGCGGGCTCGAGACCGCGGCGCTGGCGGCCGCGATCGCGCGGTTGTCGCCCGTCGCGCGGCCCGTCCCCATGAGCGCGTTTCCGCGGGACGCCATGATGCTCTTGACGTCGGCGAAGTCCACGTTGACGAGGCCCGGAACGGTGACCAGGTCGGCGATGCCCTTGGTCGCCTTGAGCAGCACGTCGTCGGCGATGCCGAACGCCTCCGAGAGCGGCGTGCCGCGCTCGACGACCGCCAGCAGACGCTCGTTCGGGATCACCAGCAGCGTGTCCACTTCGGCACGCAGCTCCTCGAGCCCCTCCTCCGCCTGGCGCATGCGCCGCCGGCCCTCGAACGAGAACGGCCGCGTGACGACGCCGACCGTGAGCGCGCCGGCCTGACGTGCGATGCGCGCGACGACCGGCGCCGCCCCGGTGCCGGTGCCGCCGCCCATGCCCGCCGTCACGAACACCATGTCCGAGTCCGCGAGCACGTCGGCGATCGCCTGCTGGTCCTCCTCGGCCGAGACGCGGCCCTGCTCGGGATTGCCGCCCGCTCCGAGGCCGCGCGTCGCGTTCACGCCGAGCTGCACGCGCGTGGCCGCGAGCGAACCGCCGAGCGCCTGCACGTCGGTGTTCGCGGCGATGAACTCCACCCCGCGAAGCCCCGCGCCGATCATGCGGTTGACGGCGTTGCCGCCGGCTCCGCCGACCCCGATCACCTTGAGCCTCGCGGCGGCCGTCCGATCGATCTCGAGCTCGAACATCGACATGGGCACCTCTCCTTGTGCCGGCGGAACGGCCGTCCTGGCCGCTTTCGCCCGGTGGGAATGGACTGCTAGAAACGACTGCTGAACCAGTTCCAGAGGTCGAATCGCGCCTTCGGCTTCGCGCTCGCGGTGTCGGAGTACAGGCCGTTGCCGCCCGCCTGCGCGGCCGCGTGCAGCACGAGGCCGACTCCGGTCGAGAAGCGCGGGTCGGCGACGTTCTCCGCCAGCCCGCCCACGCCACGCGGCGTGCCGAGGCGCACGGGCATCTCGAAGACCTGCTCGGCCAGCTCGGCGATGCCGGGCAGCAGCGAGGTGCCGCCGGTCAGAACGACGCCGCCGCCGAGCAGGGCCGCGAAGTGGTTCTTGCGCACTTCCTTGTTGGCGAGGGCGAAGATCTCCTCCATTCGCGGCTCGATCATCGAGGCCAGCACGTGGCGCGAAATCTCGCGGTCGGTGCGACCGCCCACGCCGGCGACGGCGAGCAGCTCCTCGGCGGGCACGAGCGAGGCGAGCGCCGAGCCATACTGGAGCTTGAGGGTCTCGGCCTTGTCGATGGGCGTGCGCAGGCCGATGGCGATGTCGCTCGTCACGCTGGCGCCGCCGTAGGGGATGATCGCCGTGTGCCGGATCGAACCCTCGTGGAAGACGGCCACGTCGGTCGTGCCGCCGCCGATGTCGAGCAGCACGACGCCGAGCGCCCGCTCGTCGTCGTCGAGCACCGCCTGCGCCGACGCCAGCGGCTCGAGCACCAGATCGTGCACCTTCAGTCCCGTGCGCTGGATGGCGCGGCAGATGTTCTTCGCGCTGGTCACCGCGCCGGTGATGATGTGGACCTCGGCCTCGAGCCGGACCCCGCTCATGCCGACCGGATCCTTGATCCCGTCCTGGTCGTCCACCAGGAACTCCTGCGGGATCACGTGAATGATCTCGCGATCCATCGGGATGGCGATGGCCTTCGCCGCCTCGACCACGCGCTCGACGTCGGCGGAAGCGATCTCGTTGTCCTTGCGCGCGACCGCGATCACGCCACGGCTGTTGATGCTGCGGATGTGGTCACCCGCGATGCCCGCGTAGACGCCCTTGACCTCGGTCCCGGCCATGCGCTCGGCCTCTTCCACCGCCCGGCCGATGCTGGTGATCGTCTTTTCGAGTTCCACCACGACGCCGCGGCGCAGTCCCTCGCTGGGCGCGTTGCCGACGCCGACGATTCGCACCTCGCCCGAGGACGCCTGCTCGGCGACGATGCAGTTGATCTTGGTGGTGCCGATGTCGAGACCGACGAACGTCCTTGTCGCCTGGGCCATGGGGTTCCCTCCCGCGTGGCTGCGTGCCCTGTGCTTCTATAGGTCGGCGCCGGGTCGGACGGCGCCCCCGAGGGAGCCTGCCCGCGCGTCGCGCACGATGATCTGCTCCGGAATCCGCACGTCCACCTCGGTGGGCTCGAGTCCCTTGCCCTCGAGGTCGGAGAGCGTCGCCCGCAGCCCGGAAAGCTGACGAAGGTCCGGTGGCCAGGCCCGGCCGATCACGCACACGCCGTTCATCAGCACCAGGCGCGTCACGCGATCTCCGGACACGTCCACCTCGGAGACCTGGCCCGCGAGTCGGAGCGCATTGTCGCTCAAAACCTCGGCCCACGCGAGGCCTCTTTGCACCTCGGGGGTGCGCAGCCTCGTTCCCGGGGTGTAGGCGGAGAAATCGGCGCCGGTGAGGATCGGCACGTCGGCGACGACGCCCCGCTGCAGCGGCGCGAGCAGCACGCCGCCGCGGTCGATTTCCCACGGGTCGCCGTGCGCGACCGCGAGCGCCGGCACGCGCTCGGCGATCCGCAGTTCGATTCCCCGCAGACCCGTGCGGCGCACCTCGGCGCTCGCGATGCGCGGGTCGGCGAGCATCCGGGCACGCACCTTCGCGAGGTCGATCGAGAGCAGGTCCTGGCCCTCGGTGAGTCCGGCCGCGCGCTGCACGCGCGCGGCGTCGAGGTAGCGCAGCCCGCTGACCGTGACCCGGGTCAGCACCGCGTAGCGATGGCGGAGATCCCGCCACGGCACGACCGCGAGCAGCGCGAGCGCGCCCATCGCCAGCAGCACGCGCCGGACCTGGCCCCAGCGCGAGGGCCCGGACCGCTCCCGGCGCGGGGCCCGTTCGAGCGCCCGTCCCTGGTAGGTGCTCATGGACGCCCCGTCGGCGCCGGGGCGGCGGACGCGAGCCGGGCGAGCACCTCGTCGGCCAGCCGCCAGACGTCGCCGGCGCCGAGCGTGATCACCGTGTCGCCGGAGCGCGCCTCGCGGGCCGCCGCCTGCGCGGCCTCGGCCCCGGTGGGCGCGTACTCGACGTGCGCGGCGCCCTGCGCGCGCGCGGAGTCCGCCACCGTGCGCCCGCCGACGCCCTCGATCGGCGACTCGCCCGCGCCATAGACGTCGAGCACCCAGACGCGGTCGGCGTCGCCGAAACAGCGCCCGAACTCCTCGCGCAGCGCCGCGGTGCGCGAATAGCGGTGCGGCTGGAAGATCACCAGCACGCGGCCGCCCAGCTGCCGCGCGGCCGCGAGCGTCGCCGCGATCTCGGTCGGGTGGTGCCCGTAGTCGTCAATCACGCGCACGTCGCCCGCCACCCCGCGGGTCTCGAAGCGACGGCCGACGCCGAGGAAGCCCGCGAGGGCCTCGGCGATGTGTCCGAAGCCGATCTCGAGCTCGAGTCCGACGGCGACCGCGGCCAGCGCGTTGAGCACGTTGTGGTGGCCGGGGACCCGCAGCTCGATCGCGCCGAGCGCGCGTCCGGCGGCCCCGACCTCGAAGCGGGCGCCGTGGCCGGACAGCGCGATGGACGTCGCGCGCACCTCCGCCGGTTCGCGGACGCCGTACAGGATCGTGCGCTTCTTCACCTCGGGCAGGATGCCGCGCACGTTCTCGTCGTCGGAGCACAGCACGCTGACGCCGTAGAACGGGACGCGGTTGGCGAAGTACACGAACGCCTGCCGGACCTCGGCGAGGTCGGCGTAGTGGTCGAGGTGTTCGCGGTCGATGTTGGTCACGACCGTGATCGCCGGCGCCAGGCGCAGGAAGGAGCCGTCGCTTTCGTCGGCCTCGGCGACCATGAAGCGCCCGTGGCCGAGCTGCGCGTTCGCGCCGACCGCCCGCAGCCGGCCGCCCACGACGATGGTCGGGTCCATGCCTCCGCGTCCGAGCACCGCGGCGACCATCGAGGTCGTGGTGGTCTTGCCGTGCGAGCCGCCGACGGCGATGCCGTACTTCATGCGCATCAGCTCGGCGAGCATGTCCGCGCGTGCGATGACCGGCACGTTCGCGGCGCGGGCGGCCAGCAGCTCGGGGTTGTCCGGGCGCACCGCCGACGAGAAGACCACGACCTGCGCGCCCTCGACGTTCGCGGCGGCGTGGCCCGGAAAGACGCGCCCGCCGAGCGCCACGAGGCGATCGGTGACCTCGGTGGTCTTGAGGTCGCTGCCCGAGACCGAGTACCCCAGGTTGAGCAGCACCTCGGCGAGGCCCGACATGCCGCTGCCGCCGACGCCGATGAAATGGATGCGGTGCGTTCGCCCGTACATCTCAGTGGCCGCTCCCGGTCGCCGCTTCCTCGGAGGTCTGCGGACGACCTTCCGCGAAGCGGATCAGCGTCCGCGCCAGCCGCTCGGCGGCGTCCGGCCGCGCGAACAGACGGGCGTTCGCCGACATCCGCGACAGCGCCTGTCGGTCCGCCAGCAGGTGCGCGATCTCCTTCGCCAGGCGCTCCCCGGTCAGCTCGCCATCGAGGATGCAGACGGCTGCGCCCCGGTCCACGAGGTTCGCGGCGTTGACCTCCTGGTGATTGTGGGCCGCGAACGGATACGGCACCAGCACCGACGGCAGGCCGCACACGGCGATCTCGGCGAGCGTCATCGCGCCCGAGCGGCAGACGACGAGGTCGGCCGCCGCGTACGCCATGTGCATGTTCTTGATGAACGGCATGACGGTCGCCGGCAGGCCTTCGGCCTGGACCGCCGCGAGCACGCGCTCGTAGTCGGGACGGCCGGTCTGCAGGATGAACTGCACCTCGAGGCGGCCCTTGAGGCGGCGCAGCGCCTCGATCGCGGCCTCGTTGATGCGCCGGGCGCCGAGGCTGCCGCCGAACACGAACACGGTGAGGCGGCCCGGGGTCAGTGCGAACTCGCGCATCGCCGTCTCGTGGTCGCCCGACAGGATGTGCGCGCGGACCGGGTTGCCGGTGACCTTGAGGTTGTCCTTGCGCGCGAACCAGGTGCGCGCCTCGAGGAACGACAGGTGCACCTCGTTGGCGATGCGCGCGAGCAGCCGGTTGGCCAGCCCCGGAATGCTGTTCTGCTCCTGCAGCACGAGCGGCCGGCCGAGCAGCCGCGCCGCGAACGACAGCGGCGCGCTCACGTAGCCGCCCGTCCCCAGCACGACCTGCGGACTCTCGGCCAGCACCACCCACAGGGCCTGCAGAAGGCCGAAGAGGTTGACGAGGGCGGCCCACGGCCACTCCCACCAGCGCCGGCGATTGAACCCGGCCGAGACCACGTAGCGGATGCGGAAGCCGGCCTCGGGCACCGCCTGCGCCTCGAGGCCGCCGCGGGTGCCGACGAACACCACCTCGCAGTTGCGCCGCTGGTGCTTCAGTTCCTCGGCCACGGCGATCCCGGGGAAGACGTGACCGCCGGTGCCGCCGCCCGCGATCAGGACCTTCACGCCCCCTCCCTCGCCCAGCGCTGCCGGGTGAGCGCCTCGGATTCGCCGTTGAGGGCGCTGATGCGGTACAGGATGCCGGCGGCCGCGAGGTTCACGAGCAGCGCCGAGCCGCCGTACGAGACGAACGGCAGCGGCAGGCCGGTGGTCGGAGCCACGCCGGTCGCGACGGCCAGGTTGGCCAGCGCGTAAAGGCCGATCTGCACGGTGAGTCCTCCCGCCACGAGGCCGGCGAAGGGTTCGGAGCAGCGCGCCGCGACGCGCATGCCGCGCCACAGGAACAGTCCGATGACGACCAGCAGCGCCGTCGTCCCGATGAAGCCCAGTTCCTCGGCGATGATCGAGAAGATGAAGTCGGTGTGCGCCTCGGGCAGGAACAGCAGCTTCTGCATGCCCGCGCCGAGGCCGCGACCGGCGAGGCCGCCCGAGCCGATGGCGATGAGCGACTGGTTGAGCTGGAAGCCGGCGTCGTGCGCGTCGGCGCGGCCGACGGCGAAGTCCGCGAACGTCTGGACGCGGCGCATCATGTACGGGTGCGTCGCCAGCGCCACCGCGGCGGCGCCCACGCCCGCGGCCACCGGCGCGACGAGATGGCGAAGCGGAGCGCCCGAGAGGAACAGCATCACGAAGCCGGTCGCGAGCAGCAGCGCCGCGGAGCTGAGATTCGGCTGCTTGAGAATGAGCGCCGCCACGCCGCCGACGATCAGCAGTGGCGGCACCAGCCCGCGCCAGAAACCGCGGTCCGCGACCGGCCGGCGCTTGAGCCACCAGGCGAGGAACACCACGGCCGCGACGCGCGCCAGGTCGGTCGGCTGCAGGGACAGCATGCCGACCCGCAGCCAGCGCGTCGCGCCGTTCGACATGTGGCCCACCGCGACGACCGCGACGAGCAGCGCGCACGCTGCACCCAGGAGCCACGGCGCGAGGGACTCGAGGAACTTCAGGCTGAGCGCGCGGGCGCACGCCCACAGCGCCCCGATGCCCAGCAGCGTCCGGAACGCCTGCTGGCGGAGATAGAAGTTCTCGTCGCCCTTGCGGACGAAGGCGGTGAACGAACTCGACGAATAGACCATCACGAGGCCGATCGCCGTCAGCACCAGCGCCAGCACGATGATCCAGCGATCCCCTCGGGTCATTCCCGCACGCCTCCCTGCGCGAGCCGGGCCACTTCTTCCTTGAAGCGGCGTCCGCGGTCTTCGTAGTCCCGGAACATGTCGAACGAAGCGCAGCCCGGCGAAAGCAGGACCACGCCCCCCGTACCGGCCGCACGGTACGCGACCGCGACCGCTTCGGCCAGCGTTTCCGCGCGCTCCTGCGGAACTCCGCGCCAGGCGCTCGCCATGGCCGCCGCCCCCTCGCCGATCAGGACCAGCTGCCGGACGTGCCGGCGGACCAGGGCCGAGAGCGGCGCGAAATCCTGCCCCTTGTCGCGGCCACCGGCGATCAGGACGACCGGCCGCTCGAAGCTCCGCAGCGCCACCGACAGCGAATCGGTATTCGTGGCCTTGGAGTCGTTCACGAACCGCACGCCGTTGACCTCTCCGGCCGCCTCCAGGCGGTGCTCGAGACCGGCGTAGGCGGCGAGAACGCTCCGCAGCGCCGCCGCCGGCGGCTCCATCGGCATGACGGTCGCCAGCGCCGCCAGCGCGTTGGCGAGGTTGTGCGGGCCGGGCAGGCGGACGTCCGTCCGCGCCATCAGCCGCTCCCGCCCGCCCCGGCGGGCCAGCACCAGTTCGCCCGCTTCGTGAAAGGCGCCGTCGTCCACCGCGCGTGCGACCGAGAACTCGAGCGGCGAGGCCAGACCGCCGCGGCCCGCGACCAGCGGGTCGTCGGCGTTCCGAACGGCGTAGTCGCCCTCGTCCTGGCGCTCGAACAGGCGCTGCTTGAGGGCCGCGTAGGCCGCGAGGCTGCCGTGCCGGTCGAGATGGTCCGGGGTCAGGTTCAGCCAGGTCGCGACGAACGGCTTGAGCTTCGCGACCGTTTCGAGCTGGAAGGACGAGACCTCGACCACCAGTAGCCCGGCGTCGCTCACGTCCTCGGCCACCTCGCACAACGCCCGGCCGATGTTGCCACAGACGGCGACCTCGCGCCCGGCGGCGCGCAGCAGCGCGCCCGTCAGATCGGTGGTCGTGCTCTTGCCGTTGGTGCCGGTGATGCAGACGAGCGGCGCGCGCGCGGCGAGGAATCCCAGCTCCAGCTCGCCGATCACCGCCAGCCCTCGCTCGCGCGCGGCCGTCGCGAGCGGGTGGTCCGCCGGGATGCCGGGGCTCCAGACGACGAAGTCGCGCCCGTCGAGCAGCGCCGCGTCGTCGCGCCCCCAGGCGACCTCGATGCCCTCGCCGGCGAGCGCGCGCGCCGGCTCGGGCAGATCCGCGGCGCCGCGGCGGTCGCAGATCCGCACCTCGGCGCCGTGACGCGCGAGCAGGCGCGCGGCGGCGACGCCGCTGCGGGCGGCGCCCGCGACGAGCGGCCGGCGGCCGGGCAGCGGATGATGCCGGTCGAGGGTCACTGGAGCTTGAACGTCGTCAGGGACAGCATCGCCAGCAGGACGCCGACGATGTAGAAACGCAGCACCACCCGCGACTCCGCCCAGCCCATCAGCTCGAAATGGTGATGCAGCGGAGACATGCGGAAGATGCGCCGGCCCGTCAGCTTGAACGACGCCACCTGCAGCATCACGGAGGCCGCCTCGGCCACGAACACTCCGCCGACGAGCACCAGCCAGAACTCGCGCTTGATGAGCACCGCCACCACGCCGAGCGCCCCGCCGAGCGCCAGCGAGCCGGTGTCGCCCATGAACACGTTCGCGGGATGACAGTTGAACCACAGGAAGCCGAGCGAGGCGCCGAGCACCGCGGCGCAGAACACCGTCAGCTCGCCGCTGTAGGCGAGATGGGTGATGTTGAGGTACTCGCTGAACTTGAGGTGGCCGCTCACGTAGCACATGCCCGCGAACGACACGGCCGCGATGGCGACGAGTCCCGAGGCGAGCCCGTCGAGGCCGTCCGTCAGGTTCACCGCGTTCGACGAGCCGGTGATGACGAGGATCACGAACGGCACGAACATCCAGCCGAAGTCGAAGAACGTGCGCTTGAGGAACGGCACGTGCGTGCCCGTGGACGAAACGTTCGGCTCCGGGTAGGCGAGGATGAGGGCGCCGACGACGGCGCCGATCGCGACCTGTCCGACCAGCTTCCATCGTCCGAGCAGTCCCTTGGGGTAGTTCTTCACCACCCGCAGCCAGTCGTCGAGGAACCCGAGGCCGCCGAGCCAGACGGTGGTGAGCAGCGCGATCCACAACTGTCGCGAGTGGAAGTTGCCCCAGAGCAGGCACGGCACCACGATCGAGGTGACGATCAGCAACCCGCCCATGGTCGGCGTCCCCGCCTTGCCGAGGTGCGACTGCGGCCCTTCCTGACGGACCTTCTGTCCGAGCTTGACGCGCCGCAGCCAGTCGATCATGAGCGGCCCGAACAGGAAGCTGATGAGCAGCGCCGTGACGGCGGCGTAGGCGGAGCGGAACGTGATGTAGCGAAAGACGTTCAGCACCGACAACCCGGCGATCTCGTGCAACGGATAGACCCATTCGTAGAACACGTCAGTCCTCCGTCCCGAGTCCTTCGAGCACCTGCTCGAGGGCGGCGCCGCGCGACGCCTTGAGCAGCACGACCATTCCCGGCGCGAGCGTCTCGCGCAGGACCTTCGCCAGTTCGGCCTTGTCGGCGAACACCCGCGTCTCGATCCCCGTGGCGCGCGCCCCGGCGGCATATTCGCGCGCGTGGGTCCCGACCGTCCACAGTTCCGCGTCCCTCACCTTCGCGCCGGTTTCCCGGTGCAGCCGGGCGGCCGTGCCGCCCAGCTCGAGCATGTCGCCGAGCACGGCGATCCGCCGCCGCGCCCCTGCCCAGCCGGCGAGGGTCTCGAGCGCCGCCGCGGTCGAGTCCGGGTTGGCGTTGTAGCAGTCCACCAGCAGCGTCGCGCCCCGGGCGCGCCGGACCTCCATGCGTCCGGGGAGCGGCCGGTGCGCCTCGAGCGCGTCGGCCACCGCGCGCGGCTCGAGCCGCCACTCGCGCGCGACCGCGAAGGCCGCGAGCGCGTTCGCGGCCTGGTGGCGGCCGACAAGTCGCAGGTGCACGGGCGGGAAGCCCTCGACCTCGAGGTGCGAGCCCTCCGCCCCGAGGTCCTCGTAGCGCGTCGGCCGCACGTCCGCGTCGCGGGCGAACCCGTAGGTCGTCACCCGCGCCTTCGTGCCCTTCACGGCGGCGACCAGGCGCGGCGAGTCGGCGCCGACGAAGGCCGGGCGCCCGGGTTCGAGGGCGAGAACCAGCGACGCCTTCTCGCGCGCGATGCCTTCCAGCGAGCGGACGCCCTCGAGGTGCGCGGTGCCGGCGTTGGTCACGATCGCCGCGTCCGGGCGGGCGATGGCCGCGAGGGCCGCGATCTCGCCCGGGTTGCTCATCGCCAGCTCGACGATCGCCACCTCGTGCTCGGGCCGGATCGCCAGCAGCGTCAACGGGACGCCCCAGTGGTTGTTGAGGTTTCCCCGCGTGCGCAGCGTCGGCGCCGCGGTCGCGAAGGCGGCCGCGACCAGCTCCTTGGTCGTGGTCTTGCCCACGCTGCCGGTGACGCCGATCAGCAGGCCCGGCCACGCCTCGCGGTACTTCCGCGCCAGCCGCTGCAGGCCCGCGGTCACGTCGTCCACCAGCACGAGCGGACCGAGGCCCAGGTGCGCGATCGCCGGGTGCAGTTCGCGCGCGCACAGCGCCGCGGCCGCGCCCTTCGCGAACGCCTCGTCGAGGAACGCGTGGCCGTCCACGCGCGAACCGGGCAGCGGAACGAACAGCATGCCGGGCTCGATCGCGCGCGAGTCGAGCGTCGCGCCGGTGACGGGACGCGCGAGCAGGGCCTCGCGCGCGGCCGAACCCGGCGGCACGTCGGTCACGATCAGGTCGCCGTTCGCCCACTGCGCGAGGCGGACGAGCGTGAGCGCGGGAGCGGGCGCCTTCGGAGGGCCGGCGTTCACGCCGGCGCTCCGAGGATCTCGCGGGCCACCGCACGATCGTCGAACGGTTGCACGTTCGTGCCGAGGGTCTGCGTCGTCTCGTGTCCCTTGCCGGCGACGAGCACGACGTCGCCCGGCCGCGCGGCGGAGAGCGCCGCGCCGATCGCCTCGCGACGGTCGAGGATCGTCTCGAGCGCGCCGTCCGGCGCACCGGCGGCGATGGCGGCGGCGATCGCGGCCGGGTTCTCGGTGCGCGGGTTGTCGTTCGTGATCCAGGCGCGGTCGGCGAGGCGCGCCGCGATCGCGCCCATGAGCGGGCGCTTGCCGCGATCGCGATCGCCGCCGCAGCCGAAGACGCACAGCACGCGGCCGCCCGCGTGCTCGCGGCAGGCCGCGAGCGCGCGCTCGAGCGCGTCGGGCGTGTGCGCGTAGTCCACGAGCACCGCGAACGGCCGGCCGGCCGCGACGCTTTCCAGCCGGCCGGGCACGCCGGCGAACGAGCCGAGCGCACGCTCGATCGTGCCGGGCGCGATTCCGAGCGCGAGCGCGGCCGCGTAGGCGCCCGCGGCGTTCAGCGCGTTGAAGCGCCCGAACATCGGCAGCGTCACGCCGCGCTCCCCCGCCGCCACGCCGTCGCGCTCCAGGCGGAGGTGCAACCCGAGCCCCGCCGGACCCACCTCGATCCGCTCGAGCGCCACCTCGAGCGGCAGGGCCGGAGGCACGTCGCCGAGGTCGGCGCCGAAGGTGCAGGGCGTCTGCCCGCCAAGCCGCGCGGCGTCGAGCACCCGTGGGGCCGCGGGGTCACCGGCGTTGACGACCGCGATCGTGCGCTTGCCGGCCCCGCCGTTGCGGCCGTCGAACAGCATCAGCTTGGCGTCGAGATAGGCTTCCATGGTGCCGTGGTAATCGAGATGGTCCTGCGTCAGGTTGGTGAACAGCGTGACGTCGCACGCGAGGCCCCACGTGCGGCGCTGAACGAGCGCGTGGCTGCTCGCTTCCATCGCGACCGCGGCGAGTCCGCGGTCGCGCATCTCGGCGAGCAGCGCCTGCAGGTCCGGGGCTTCCGGCGTGGTGAACGCGCTCGGGCGCTCCTCCCCGGCGATCCGGATGCCGGTGGTGCCGATCCGGCCCGCGCTCCAGCCGGCGGCCGTGAAGATCGCCTCCAGCAGGTACGTCGTCGTGGTCTTGCCGTTCGTCCCCGTCACGGCCACGACCTTCATCGCGCGGGACGGGTCGCCGTGGAGGCGGCAGGCCATCGCCGCCAGCGCCAGACGCGGCTCGGAGGTCTCGATCACCGTCGCGCCCTCGGCGCGGGTTCCGGGCGGGCCGACGACGACGCGTGCCCCCGCCGCGACCGCGGCGGACACGAAGCGCGCGCCGTCGTCCTTCGCTCCGGCCAGCGCGAAGAACACGTCGCCCGGCCGCACGCGCCGCGAATCGAGTGCCAGACCGGTCACCCCGACATCGTCCGAACCCCGCACGCCGAGGCTTCCGAGGCCGCTGAGCAGTTCGCGCAACCTCACGGCCGGTGGGCCGGCGCCGCCGCGACGCTCGCGATCGCTCCGGGCTTGCCGGGCGCTTCGGGCACCTCGCACCACAGGCGGCAGACCTGCTCGAGCGGCAACGGGGTCCCGGGCGCGGGATCCTGGCGCACCACGAGCCCGTGCCCGAACAGCCGCGGCCGCACCTGGCGGGCGGTGAGCTGACGCAGCGCCTCGCGCATCGGCAGGCCGGTCAGATCCGGGAGCCTCGCATGCAACGAGTCGTTCGGCGGCGACAACCACGCGGTGACCGAGCCGCCGCGATCCACCGGCTGGCCGGCGGCCGGCGACTGCGAGAGCACGCGGAGTCCCTGTCCCTCGAAGCGCGCACGCAGTCCGAAGCCGCTCAGCAGGCGCTCCGCCTCCCCCGCCGGGAGCATCCGCAGGTCGGGCGCGATGACGGCCGGGACCTCCGGCGGGCGAGCTGCGACCGGTCCGTCCACCGGCCCGATGAGGCCCTCGCGCCGGCGCATCAGGTCGAGGACGATCTCGCGGAAGACCGGCGCGGCCACCTGCCCGCCGTAATAGAGGTTGCGGGGCGGCTCGTCGAGCACCACCACGCCGACGATGCGGGGCCGGTCGGCGGGAGCGATGCCGGCGAACGACGCGATGTACATGCCCCTGCCGTAGCCGCCGGTCGCGGCGTCGTACTTCTGCGCCGTGCCCGTCTTGCCCGCGATCTCGAAGCCGTCGAGCCGTGCGCTCGTCGCCGTGCCGCTGTCCACGACCGCGCACAGCATCTGGCGCAGCGTCGCGGTCGTCGCCTCGCTGAAGACGCGATGCCGGGGCTGCGGCGACCAGCGGCGCACGAGCCGTCCGGTGCTCGAGCGCTCCTCGCGCACCAGCATCGGCTCCATGAGCACGCCGCCGTTCGCGATCGCGCCGTAGGCGAGCGCCAGCTGCAGCGGGGTGACCGCGATCTCCTGTCCCATCGCGATGGTCGGGGCCGAGCGCGGCTGCCAGCTCGACACGGGCCGCAGCTTGCCGGAGGCCTCGCCCGGGAACTCGACGCCCGTCAGGCTGCCGAAGCCGAGCGCGTTCGAGTAGCGGTAGAGCCGGTCGGCGCCGAGGCGCAGGCCGAGCTTCGCGCAGACGATGTTGCTCGAGTGCTGGATGGCGCCGAAGAACGTGTAGCCGGCGCTGGGATGCGAATCGCGCAGCCGGAAACCCGGGAAGATCTCGGCCGACCCGGTGGTCGAGGCGGTGAAGTACTCGTTCGTGCGCGCGACGTTCTCCTCGAGCGCCGCGCCCGCGACCACGATCTTGTACGTCGAGCCCGGCTCGTACTGGTCGGTGAAAGTCCAGTTCTTCGCCTTGCCCGCTTCGAGGTGCGGCACGCACGCGGCGGCGAGGATCTCGCCGGTCCACGGGTCGAGGAACAGCGCGAAGCCGCGCCGCGCCCCGAGCGTGTCCACCGCCCGCGCGAGATGTCGCTCGACGATGGCCTGCAGGTCGGCGTCGAGGGTGAGCACCAGCGAGGAACCGTCGCGGGCGGCACGGTGCTCGGCGCCCGGCAGCCGCAGCAGGCGCCGCGTCCCGGCGCGAATGGCGGTGACCCAGCCGGACTGTCCGGCGAGCCGCGAATCGAACTGGTACTCGATCCCGTCCACGCCGGCGTTGTCGCGGTTCGTCCGTCCGAGGATCTCGCTCGCGGCGGGTCCGAGCCGGTACTCCCGGCGCGTCTCGTCCTCGACGTCGAGGCCCTCGATGCGCAGCGCGCGGACGCGCTCGCCGACCTCGGGCGGGAGGTCCTCGGTGATCCACCGGTAGCCGCGCGCCTCGTCGAGCCTGCGGCGCAGCTTCGCGACCGGTTCACCGAGGATGGGCCCGAGCTGCTGTGCCGCGCGAAGCGGGCTCTTCAGCTGCGGCCGGTACACGGCGATGCGGCTCACCCGCAGGTCGCGGGCGAGGACCGCGCCATGGCGGTCGAGCAGTTCGCCGCGCTCCGGGATCAGCTTGAGCCGGAGCTGCTGGTTCTCGGCCGCGCGCGCGAGGAACTGGTCGTGCAGGGCGAGCTGCAGCCAGCCCACCCGCACCCAGAGCCCCAGCAGCACCACGAAGAGGCCGGCCGCGACCATCAGCACCCGACTCTTGCGCATTTCCCTGTGGGCCACGTTCCCTCCCTGGAACGGCGGTTCACGCAGACCGCCTGCCCCACGTGCGCGGTGCTGTGGCGCGGCCGGCACATTGAAGTCCGGTCGCCCCTGTCGAACGAGCGGATCAGTTCACGCCACGACCTCGCGCCGCGGCCTCGGGCACGATCGCCTCGAGCGCCCGGCCCGCGAGCGCGAGCAGCGGCGTGGTCGGTGCGGACGCCGGGCGTCCCGGCGCGGGTTCGAGATACTCCTCCGGAAGCGTCACGATGCGGTGCGGATCCACCGGCTTCAGCCCGAGCGCGCCCGCGACGGGACCGAGTTGCGAGCGGCTGGAGCTCTGGTCGAGCCGCGAGTTCGTCCACGCCCGCTCGGCGTTCGCCTGCTGGAGGAGTTCGGTGCTGCGTCCGAGCCGCATGCTCAGGCTGGCGACCGTCGAGGTCTGCCAGACCTCGATCAGCAGCACCGCGAGCACCACGGCCGCGAGCAGCACGAACTGCGGCCGGACGGCCGGCGCGTCCGGGACGCGCCAGGATGAAAGGGTTCGACGGCTCATCGCGGCTTCCTCCGAAACGCCCTCAGGCGCGCGCTGCGGGCACGCGGGTTCGATCGCTGCTCCTCACTCGAGGGAACGACGACCCTGCGCGTCAGCTCTTCCCAGGGACCGGCCGACCCCCCGTCGTCCATGACGGGGAGTCGGCGCGACGGCATCACGCGCGGCGCACCGCGCAGCGCGTGCTTCACCCGGCGATCCTCGCCGGAGTGGTACGACAGCGTCACGACCACACCGCCCTCCCGCAGCGCGTCCGGCAACCACGCCAGCGCGGCCTCGAGGTCGGTCATCTCGTCGTTCGTCCAGATGCGCAGCGCCTGGAAGACCGGCGCCAGCGTCTTCGGGCGCGCGTCGCCGAGCTGCCGCGCGACCAGCTCCGCGAGCTGGCGCGTCGTGCGCAGCGATCCGGCGCGGGCCGCCGCGACGATCGCGCGCGCGAGCCGGCCGGCGGCACGAACGTCACCGTGCTCGCGCAGCACCGCCGCGACCTCCGCCTCGTCGGCGCGGGCCAGCCGGTCGGCGAGCGGCTCCCCGTGCGTGGGATCCATCCGCTGGTCGAGCGGGCCCTCGTGCGAGAACGAGATGCCGCGGGCCGGGTCGTCGATCTGCCGCGAGGACAGGCCGAAATCGAACAGGGCGCCGGCGAGCGGCTCGCCGCCCGCGTCGCGGTGCGCCCGCGGAAGGTCGCGAAAGCGCGCGTGGCGGAGCATCACGCGGTCTCCGAAGCGCGCCAGGCGCTCCGCGGAGACGGCGAGCGCCGCCGGGTCGCGATCGCAGCCGAGCAGCCGGACGCCGGGCCCGGCGCCGAGCAGCGCGTCCGCGTGCCCGCCGTCGCCCAGCGTCGCGTCGAGGTACAGGCCGGGCCCGCCGAGCAGGTAGTGCAGCGTCTCGCGCACCAGCACCGGCTCATGACGCACGCTCACCGAACGACCCGTCCTGGCGACTCGACGGCAGGAACGCCTCGTCCGCCGGACCGAAGGCGCCGACGAGGGGATCGCAGCCCGCGAGGCGGAAGAGATCACGCAGGTAGCGGCTCAGGCCGCCGAGCGCCACGCCGCCGGAGCGCGCTTCGAAACGCGTGAGCGCGGCGACCAGCCGCGGCACCAGGCGGTAGTCGATGTGGCGCACCGCCGAACAGTCCACGAGCAGCCGCTCGACCCCGCGCGCCGCCAGGTCGTCCAGCGTCTGTTCGAACCGGCGCTGGGCCGACAGGTCGATCCAGCCGCGCAGTTCGAGCACCGCGAGCCGCCCCGCCGGGCGCTCGTGCAACTCGATGCGCGCGCCCGCGCCGTGGCGACCGCGCGTGAACTGCAGGTGCACGGTGAGCGCGCCTCGCGGCTCGGGCGTCTGGAGTGGAGCGACCATCACGGATTCCCCAGCGACTCTTCGTACAGCTCGTCGAGGTTCGAGACGGTCGGCTCGGTGTTCTGCTTGAACCTCTCCGGCGACCAGATCTCGAGCCTGCCCACTTGTCCGTGCAGGACGGCTTCCCTGCCGAGGCCTGCACGGTTCAACAGCGACGATGGAATCGAGATGCGTCCCTGCTTGTCCACCGTCACCTTGCTCGCACCGAGGAGGAACGCCCTCGCGAAGTCCCGCTGCTTCCGCGTGCCGACCGAGAGCTGGTAGAGCCGTTCCTCGAACTTCGTCCAACCGTCTTCGCTGAAGAGCCACAGGCAGCCGCCGAGACCGAACACGAGAACGAAGTTCTTCAGCGGTTGCTTGCGACCGGTGACCTTGCGCAGCGACGCCGGAATGACCAGCCGACCCTTGTCGTCAATCGAGTAGTTCTCGGTTACGTAGAAGGTCGTCATCCGTCCGCTCGCGCCACCGGGTTCCACCGCCTCCCCGATTTCCCCCCGTTTCCCCAAAAACTACCACCAACGAGGCGGCACAATAGTCGCGTGTTCGACGGGCGTCAAAGAAAAACGTGCGTCCGACCCGCGAAAAATGCGGCGCTGCACGAACGTGCAGCACGACGCTCGCGCTCGCGGCGTTCCGCGCGGCTCCGGCGCCTCAGTGGCGGGCGGCGATCGAGTCGTACACGGCCCACTCGATCCGGTAGAACGAGTAGACCACCGCGTCGGGCCGGGCGATGCCCAGGTTCGGCACCGCGGCGCTGCCGAGCGGAACCAGCGCGTCGCCGAAGCGGCTGCGCGTCATCAGCTCGTCGGCGCGCGCTGCGCGATCCACGAGGTACTGCGGCCGCTCGACACGGGCGAACGAGAAGTTCGCGACCATGTCCTCCGGCGACTCGTGCTCGAGCAGCGGAACGATCCTCGGCGAGACGAGCCCGGCCAGGTCCAGCACCGGGCGCTGACTGAAGTAGCCGATCGCGCCGATGTCGGGAGACGCGATCGTGTCGCCCGGGCGCGTGTGCTCGCCGAACCAGCGTCCCCACGGCACGAGGCTCTGCCGCAGGCCGGCGCTGAACGACCGCACCTGCGGCAGCACCAGGTTCGTGTAGGTGAAGAGGCACTGGATGAGCGCCAGCGCCGCGAGCGCCGTGCCGAGCACCGCGGCGCCCTTGCGCAGTTCCGGCGCCGGTTCCGCCCCCGCCCACCAGCGCTCCACCGCCCGCCAGGCGAGCCAGGCGAGCACGGGCATCAGCGGCAGCAGGTAGCGGGACAGCACCGGCACCCCGCGCATCACGTACAGCACCGGCAGCGCGAACAGCCACACCCAGGGCAGCAGCCGCTGCGCCTGGAACCGGCTCGGCCACAGGCGGGCACCCCCGAAACCGACGGCGGCGACCAGCGCGCCCGCGAGCACGGCATCCGAGAAGCCGACGATGCCGACCTGCCGCTTGAGCGTGTCGAGCACGTAGGCCCAGCCGACGCCGCCGGCGACCTTCGCCGACAGCGTGTTCGGCCAGAAGGTGCCGAAATACAGCCGCGCGAACAGCAGCCAGCCGCCGTAGATGAACGCCGGCGGCAGCAGACCGGCGATCAGCCGCCGCACGCCCTCGCGCGAGTCGGTGTCGATGACCAGGAACACCAGCCAGAGCAGCAGCAAGAAGACGGCCTCCGGACGCGTGAGAGCCGCGAGCGCCCACAGCGCCCCCGTGCGCACCGGGCGCGCGCCCCACTGCCGGCCCTCGGTGAAGGCCACGAAGCCCGCGAGCACGAGCGCGACCGCGAGCGGCGTCTCCATGCCCGAGACCGACCAGCGGATCATCCACGGGTGCGCCGCCCAGACGATGGTCGCGAGGCCGCGCAACACCGGCAGGCGCAGGTTGCGCCGCATGAGCTGAAGGAAAAGCACCACCGAGGCCAGGGTCGCGACCGCGCCCAGCACGCGCGCCGTCGCGAGGCCGCCGAAGCCGAGCGCGATGCCGTCCGCGATGAGCGCGACCCACAACGGACTCGTGCTCCCGTAGACGCGCTCTCCCGGGTTGAAGACGAACCCCTTGCCTTCGGCGAGATGACGCGCGTACTGCAGGTGGATGAAGGTGTCGTCCGTCAGATAGCCGCGCACCGGCCACATCAGCGCCGCGGCCAGGGCCAGCGCCAGCACCAGGCAGACGATCTCGAGCCGCGTGAGCCGCCCGTCGGGGTTCGCGGTCACGTCCGTCCTCCGCCGAGGCCGCCGAGCAGGCCGGCGAGGCGGGCCGCCAGGCGTGGCCGGGCGTGCTCGTCCAGCCAGCCGGGCCGATCGTCGGGTGCGCGTCCGTCGTGCATCCAGTGCGTGTACCTCGTTTCGAGCTCGCGCGCCAGCGCCGCGCGGTCGCCGGGCGGAAGCACCGTCCCTCCCGCGCGCCGCACGAGCTCGGCGGCCTCGTCGCGCTCCGGCAGCAGCGCGACGATCGGGCGCCCCGAGTCGAGGTATTCGTAGAGCTTGCCCGGAACCATCGTGCGGTAGCCCCCGCCGCGGGGCTTCCACAGCAGCAGCACGTCGGCCGCGCGCTGCAGCCGGCGGGACCCGGCGTGCGGAAGCGCACCCGGAAAGCGGACGATGCCCTTGAGCCCGAGGGCCAGCGAGCGGTCCTCGTAGTCGAGGTCGTAGGGGCCCGCCAGGTCCACGCGCAGCCGGCGGCGCATGCCGGTGTCGCCGGCGAGCACGTCGTGCACGGCCTCGAGCAGCGTGCCCGCGTCCTCCATGAGCGAGAGCGTGCCGGTGAACGCGAGGCGGAAGTGGTCCGCGTCCGCCGCCTCCGGCGGGCCCCCGGCTTCGGGCTCGAAACCGTTCGGAAGGTGCTCGGCGCGACGCGCGAGCGTCGCGACCTGCTCCAGGTGCGTGCGCGAGGCGGCGAGCACCAGGTCGGCCTGCGAGAGCACTCGGCGTTCCATCGCTTCGTGGCGCGCCCGGTGCCAGGCGGTCGGCGGCTCGCGGAACCGCAGTCCCACCCACGGGTCGCGGAAGTCGGCGACCCACGCGACTCCGAATCGCCGCGCGAGCGCGGCGCCGGCCAGGTGCACGCTGTCGGGCGGCGACGTCGTGAGCAGGGCGTCCACGCCGCCCGCGGCGAGCCGCGTCGCGGCCGCGGCCTGCGCGCGGCGGGCCCAGCCCGAGTACGCGTCGGGCAGCAGCCACCAGTCCGACATCTTCCGCAGGCCGGCGAAGGTTCCGCCGCGGCGGGTGCCGCGGCCGCCGCGCAATCCGAAGCACGAGGCGAGCCCGCCGCCGGCGGCGACCCGGATCACCTCCGTCGCGGCCGGGACGCTCGCGAGCAGCGACTCGTCGCGCACCCAGTAGTCGTCCTCGCCGGCGCACACGACGGTGACGTCCCAGCCCTGCTCCGGCAGGTGGCGTGCGAACGACAGCACGCGATGCACTCCTCCGCCCGCGAGCGGCGGAAAGAAATAGGCGAGCACGAGCAGACGGCGGCTCATCGTGGGGAACCCGGGTCGTCGGGCAGCGGCCGCCCGGCCGCGAGCGCCGCGAACGCCCCTTCGATGCGGGCGAAGTTGCGGTGCCAGTCGCCGCGCTCGGCGATGACCGCCGCGTTCCGCGCCCGCGCCCGATCGCGCCAGCCGGAATCGGCGAGCGCCGCGTCGAGCGCCCGCTCCAGCGCGCCCGCGTCGCCGCGGGCGAACAGTCGCGCGCCCTCTCCGTCCGCCACCCATTCGCGATTGCCCTCGATGTCGCTCACCACCGGCACCGCGCCCGCCGACATGGCCTCGAGCAGCGACAGCGACGTCGAGTCGGAGTGCGAGGCCGAAAGGTACAGTTCGGCGCGCCCGAGCCACCGCGCCAGCTCGTCGGGCGCGAGGCGCCCCAGGAAGCGGAATCGCCCCGCCGGGAGAAGCGCCGACGCGAGTCGTTCGTGATCCGCGAGCCTCGAACCGTCGCCGGCGACGGCGAGGGACGCGTGCGGATGCCGCGACAACACGCCGGCCGCCGCCCGCAGGATCACCGGGATGTCGTAGACCGGCTCGTGCATGCGCGTGCTCAGCAGCAGTCCCGGCTCGCGCGAGGGCGCCGGCGCGAACCGCTCCCGGTCCACTCCCCACGGGATGGCGCGCACCGTCGCCGGACGGGCGCCGAGCGCGAGCGCCGCCCGCGCCAGGTTGTCGGCGTCGGCGATCACGAGCGACGCGCGCCGCAGCACGAAGCGCGCGCGCGCGCGCTGCAGCGGATCGCGCCGGCCCGCCACCAGCAGGTCGCTGCCCCACGCGGCCACCGACAGCGGCCGCAGTCCCGCGAGCGCCCCCATCAGGCCGTAGTTGGGAACGAAATGGGCGTCCACGATCCCGGGCGCGAACTCCCGCAACGCCCGGACCAGTGCCGGCACCGCGAGCGGATAGCGGACGAATCCCGGCAGCGGCGGGTTCGGCAGATGCCGCGCCGCCAGCGCCTCGGGTCCGCGTTCGAGCGAGAACAGCCGCACGTCGTGTCCGCGCGCGCGCAGGTGCTCGACCCAGCGGCGCGTGTGCACGACGGAGGCGTTCGAGAGCGTCGCGATCTTCACGCGGATTCCCCGCGCGCACGGCCGCGGCGCCAGCGCGCCTGCGCCCACGCCACCATGCGCGCCAGCGCGCCAGCCCGTCGCGCATCCAGCCACAACACCGGGTAGCGAATCTCCTCCGCGCCCAGCGAGTGCTTGAAGGCGGCGACCCCGCCGAGACCCGTGCTCGCCCCGAGGTTCACGCGCACGCGGCCGGCGGCGGCCGCCCACTCGACGATGTGCCAGAGAAGCAGCGGGAACGCATGCAGGCGCCGCCCCGTCGGATGAGTCCCCCCCCACCACACGAACGTCTCGTGCGGGCCGTCGAGCGCCAGCGCCCCCGAGACGAGCTCGCCGGAGCGCCGCAGCGTGAAGAGCCGCGCCACCGGCCGGTCCGCGCCCGCTCCGAGCAGCCGCCGCGAGAGCTCGAGCGGCAGCGCGCGGTGGCCCCGCCACGACCTGCCCTGGGCCACGTGCAGCGCGTAGCAGCCTTCGAGCGCTTCCGGCTCCTCGGCGAACTCCAGGCCGCCGGCGCGGGCGCGACGCATCTCCTGGCGGTGCTTTCGATCCACGCGTGCGAGCGCCGCGTCGAGTCCGCCGGCGAGAGCGACGACGGAGCCGGCGAGCCGGCGCAGTTCGCCGCCCAGCGGTGCGAGCGCCGCCGCGTCCGGCGCGGGGCCCGCGGGACGCCACAGCGCCCACTCGCCGCCCACGGCGCGCAGTTCGCGCGCGAGAGCCTCGAACGCGCCGGCGACCTCGCGGTCCACCCGCTCGTGCTCGCCGGGCAGCGCGAGCGGCGCGCCGGGGAGCAGCATCGGCAGCGCGTGCAGCCAGTGGAGCCCCCCGCGACGTTCCACGATCACGGGCGCACCCCCCAGCGTCCGGCCTTCGCGCTCGACGATCGCGACCCGGGCGGCGCAGCCCGGCATCGCCGCCGCGAACGCCTCCCAGACCTCGGGGCGGTGCGCGGGCGAAGCGGACGGATCCGCGGCCAGCAGCGTCGCCCAGTCCCCCGGCGCGCGGTCCCGCCAGAGCGCCGCCATCGTGGCGCCTAGCGCAGCACGACGACGCGCGCGCCGGCCACGTGCCCGCCGCCCTGCGCGCGCACGAAGTACACGCCCGGACGCACGCGCGCGCCCTCGAGGTCGCGGCCGTCCCAGACCACCCGGTCGTTGCCGGAGGCGCTGAAGCGGTGCACGCAGCGGCCGTTCAGGTCGTAGATCTCGCCGGTGTACGCGCTCGCGTTTCCCGACAGCTTCAGGTCGAGCCCGATCGCGGGGAACTCGGCCGGATTGGGAAAGACGACGAGCCGCAGTGCCGGGATCGAAGGCGGCGGAGGCGGCACGTAGCCCGGGTCGAACCGCGAAAGCCCGCCGGCGGTCGCGAACCACACGACGCCGGTGACCGGATCCACGGCGATCGCGCGCACCTCGTCGTTCGCCAGCGGCGAGTTCGCGGTCCGGTAATCCACGGTCCCTCCCCCGCGGCGATACCGGCGGACACCGTCCACGGAACCGACCCAGACCGTGCCGTCGGGCGAGACGGCGAGCGGGTTCACGGCGCCGAGCGGCGCCGGCGCGCCGGGAATCTGCAGCGACGAGACGTAGTTGAAGTTCGACGAGTTGTAGCGCTGCAGATCGGTCGTCGAGAGCACCCACAGCGAGTCGCCGTAAAGCGCCAGCCCGAACACGTCGAGTGTCTCGGAGCGCGGCAGGGCGGTGAACGCCGGCACCACCGCGGGGTCGTCCGGAAGGCTGGCGTACGCGACGCCGCTGCCGGGAAAACCGGCCCAGATGCGGTTCGGGGTCCGCGAGCGGTCCACGACGAGCGCGCGAACCTGGTTGTCCGGAATGCCCGAGTTGGTGGATTTCCACACCGCCACGAGAGCGCCGCCCGGATCGAAGACGTCAATGCCGATCGGCGGCCGGCCGCCGCGATCCCACGTGTCGCCGCCGATGTAGACACGATCGAGGGCGTCGTAGGCCGCCGACCATCCCGCCGTGTGGGTGAGGAGCGAATCGGGACCGCCGCCGTACGGCAGGATCGGCCGGATCACATGGGGGGTGCCGGTCGAATCGTCGTAACGCTCGATGGCGAATCCCCAGAACGAGAACCACATCCTGCCCCGGGCATCGCGCAGCAGCGTGAAGGCGTTCTGGGGATTCAGGAACGAGGTGTCCTGAGCCGCGCCGCAGCAGTCGGACGGCCAGTTGCGCCAACGCCCGTTCTCGAGGCGCGCGACGCCCTGAGCGTTCGTGTTCACCCACACCCGGGCTCCGTCCACGGCCACGTTCTGGAGGTTGTTGCCCACCGGGCCCGGCAGCGCGACGTCGCTCCAGGGCGCGCCCTCGACGTGCAGGACGCCGTCGCGCATGGCGAACGTGGTGCCCGCGGGATCGGTCGCGAACTCGACCTCGCCGGGCGAAGGGCTGGTCGCGGTCGGCGAGGCGGGCAGCAGCGTCCACGCCGAGCCCGACCAGCGCCACAATCCCGACGCCGAGCTCGCGGTGATGCGGCCGAAGTCGTCACGCAGCAGGCGCACCACGCCCGCTCCGCCCGCGATGCTCCAGCGCCGGGTGGTCATGTTCCAGCGGTAGGGGTTGTTGTTGGCCAGCGCGAAGACCTCCCGGCCGTCGGTCGCCATGCTGAAGACGTTCCGGTTCACCAGCCCGGAGTCGAGCGCCGCCCAGCTCCTGAGGCCGGACGAGAGCAGCGAGACGTAGACGCCGTCCCCGGTGCCGACGAACACGGAGTCGCGGACCACGACGACCCCGCGCACGCGATTGTCGCGGAACGGGGACGGCGTGCCGAGGTCCGGGACCGCTCCGGCCACGCGTGCCCCGTCCCAGAGCGCCAGCCCGCCCTGCGTGCCGATCCAGACCGAGTCCCCGAGCGCTCGCAGCGTGTTGACCGAATCCGACGGCAGGCCGTCGAACGCGTTCACGAGATCCCAGCGAGAACCGTCCTCCGACAACCGGCTCACTCCCATGCCCGGCGTGCCCGCCCACAGGCGCCCGCGGCGGTCGAACTCGAGCGCCGTGACGTCGTTGCTGGCCAGCCCTCCCGGCTCGCGCGTGAGGGACTCGAAGCCGCCGCTCGCGCGCAGGTAAAGGAGCAGTCCCGCGTCGTGCGACGCGATCCAGACCGTGTCCGTCAGGGCGATCATGTCGCTGCAATCCGCGAGCCGCACGTACGTCGTCCACGCCCCCGCGGCGCGGCCCGGCGCGGGCACGAGGGACAAGCACACGAGCGCCGCGATCGCGGCGAGCGCGGAGGGCCGCGCGTCCAACCGGCGAAGCATGGTGCGCTACTCCAATCGGCCGAACAGGTCGAGGAAACGCAGGCGCCAGACCATGCCGGCGGCTTCCCAGATGATCCTGCGGCTCATCTTCGAGACTCCCGCGCGGCGGTCCACGAACAGGATGGGGATCTCCTTGATCCGGAATCCGCGCTTCCAGCAACGGAACGACATCTCGATCTGGAACGAATAACCCTCGGACTTCACGTGATCGAGCCGGATGCCCTCGAGTGCCCGGCGCCGGAAGCACTTGAAGCCCCCGGTCGAATCCGCGAGCGGCAGGCCGGTGACGATGCGCGTGTAGACGTTCGCCGAGTACGACAGGATGAGCCGGCTCAGCGGCCAGTTCACCACCGTCACGCCGTTCAGGTAGCGGCTGCCGAGGACGATGTCGGCATCCCGTGCCGCCGCGAGGAACTCGCCGATGGCCGCCGGGTCGTGCGAGAAGTCCGCGTCCATCTCGAAGATGTACTCGGCGCCGTGCTCGAGCGCGTAGCGGAAGCCGTCCCGGTAGGCCGAGCCCAGGCCCAGCTTGCCGGGCCGCTTGAGCAGGTGGACGCGCTCGGAACGGCGCTGGTGTTCCTCGACGAGCGTCGCGGTCCCGTCGGGGGAGTTGTCGTCCACGACCAGCACGTCCAGCCCGAAGGGCAGCTCGAGCAGCTTGTCGAGCATCGGCGCGATGTTCTCGCGTTCGTTGTAGGTCGGGAGGATGACGAGCTTGTCCATCAGGACCCTCCCGCTCCCGCCGCCACGGCCGGATTCGTCCGCCGCCGCCCGAGCAGCACGCCGGCGGCGAGCAGCGCCAGTGCGACCGCCAGGCTGACGACGGACACGACGAGGCCGCGCCGCACGCTCGGCGAGGCGAAGCGGAACACGACCTGGTGATGACCGGCCGGAACCACCACCGCTCGAAGCAGGTGGTCGGCCCGCAGCATCTCGGCGGGCTTGCCGTCCACCTTCACCGTCCAGTCCGGATACCACAGGTCCGCGAGGCGCAGGATTCCCGCACCCGGCGTGTTCACGTCCACGTCCACCTCGTGCAGCGCGTACTTCGTGATCGTCGCGGTCGCTCCGTCCACCGGCCCGAGCTGGACTCCGGGATTCTTCGTCAGCCACGTCCACTTCGCGACGTCGCGGCCGCCGGCCTCGACGGCGTCGAGCGCGGCGTGGCTCGAGTCGGGCACCACCCCGTACTCGCCCACCACCGTCGCGCGCGGCAACGCCGCGCTGTTCTCGTAGATGACGCGCGAACCCTGATGCACGATGTGCAGCCAGGGAGGAGTCTGCGCGGGGTCGAGCGGCTGCGAGAGCACGATGTAGCGGACGTTGAGCAGACGCCACCAGTTCGGGTTGTCCAGCGCCTGCGCGTCCATGAGGTCCTGGAACAGCCGCGGCTTGGCGGCGTGCGCACCGCCGACGGTGGCGATGCCGAAGCCGGCGAGACGGTTGTCCTGGAACTGCTCCGGAACGAACACGCGGAACGAACCCCACGGTCCGGCCTTCTCGAGGAACTCGACGACGTCGTCGCGGCCGTAGTCGAGGCTCTTCGCGACCGGGTCGCCGATCACCGGTTCCATGAGCTGGCGGCCGACCGGCCACAGGTTGAAGAGCAGGACGACCAGCACGATCACGCTCGCCAGTCCGGCGTTCAGCCTGCGGCCGGCCGCGAACCACGCGACCGCGGTGACGATGAGCCCCGTGAACGCGACCCGACCGAGGTCCGCGGCGAAGGCCGCGAACGCGGCGTTCGCCTGCTGCGGCGTGAACGGCTGCTTGTGGGCGAGCGCGGTCGCGACGTACGCGCCGCGCAGGGCCTCCTGCCCGAACAGCGCGAGCAGCCCCGCCAGGACCAGCAGTCCGCCGAGGGCGAGCAGCAGCCGGCGCAGGACCCCGCGCCGCTCCTCCTCACCCGTGTCGAGGACGTTGGTCCACCCCCACGCCATCGCCAGCGCGACCGCGAGGTGGAAGAGCAGGATGACCATCACCGGGACGCGGAACTTGTTGAACTGCGGCAGGTGATCGTAGAGGAAGCCGTAGAGCGGGAAGTGGCTTCCGAACGAGACGAGCAGGGCGAAGGCGCCGAGCAGCACGGCCCACACGCGCACCGCGCCGCTGAAGCGCACGAACATGAGCACCGCGAGCAGCAGGGCGACGACGCCGATGTAGGCGTTCGGGTAGTCCGTGAACGGCATCGCGCCCCAGTAGGTCATGCCGCCGAAACCGACCCAGTTGGGCACGACCATCGCGCCCAGCTCGTAGGGCGCCATGGACCAGGCGGTCGCGTACGGAATGCCGACGCCGCCGGCGGCGTCGCCGGTGCCGCGAATCGAGAACTGCGAGTAGTCCTTGAGCGGCAGGTTGTAGAAGCCCGCGATCCCGAACGCCAGCGCCGCGGCCGCGCCGATTCCCAGCGCGCGCAGCAGCCGCGGCGCCAGCTGCGAGGGCGTGCGCAGCGAGGCGATCACCTCCACGGCGGCGAGCAGCCCGACCGCCATCCAGGTGTAGACGCAGATCTGCAGGTGCCCGCGCAGGAACTGGAAGCCGCCCGCCAGCGCCAGCCAGCCGAGGTCCGCGAGCGAACCGCGACGAAGCCAGCGCGAGGCGAGCCAGACCATGAGCGGCAGGTACGCCGAGTCCACCAGCTGGCTGCCGTGACCGTGCGAGCCGACCGCGACCAGGTTGGGCACGAACGTGAAGGCGACCGCCCCGAGCAGCGCGCCCTCCGGCCTCGCGCCCCACTCGCGCGCGAGCAGGAAGAAGAACAGCCCGCCGAGGAAGTAGTAAAGGAGCATCCAGGTCATATCCGGCAGCGGCACGACCTTCTGGATCAGCGCCAGCGGCCAGTCGGGCGGGTAGATGAGCGGGTTGTACGCGCCGCTCGCGAAGGACGGCATGCCGAGGAAGACGAACGGATTCCACAACGGGTAGACGTGGTCCTTCCACAGCGACAGCTCGCCGATCCGCACGAATCCCGCGGGCGCGGTGGCGTCCGGCGCGACGAAGGTCTTGCCGCCCACCGAGACCTCGTGGAAGAACAGCACCGTCAGAAGCGCGAGAATGACGGCGGCCCACGCGGCCGTGAGCGTCAGGGGGCGCGCCGGCTTCGGCCCGGTTTTCGGTGCGGCTTTCTCTTTCGCCATCGCTCCGCCTGCGGAAGGGTTTCGCGCGGCCTTCAGAGCCGCGCCTCGATCTCGTGCACCATGCGGGCGGCCAGCGCGTCCCAGTCGTGGCCGCGCGCCAGCGCGCGCCGCCGCCCGGGGTCGCCGGGAGCCGAGAGCGCCCGGTCCAGGCTGCCTGCCCAGTCGTCGTTCGTGGTCGCGAAGAGGAGGTCGGGTGGGCTTTCCTTCAGGTCGAGGACGGGCGTGGTGATCACCGGGAGGCCGGCCGCCAGGTACTGGTAGACCTTGTTGGGGTTGATCCCCTGCACGAACGGATCGTCGGCGCGAAACGGAATGACGCCGACGTCGAGCGCCTGCATGCAGGCGGGCACCTCCGCATAGGCCCGCGGCCCCAGCACCGCGACGCCCTCGCGCCGGCCGAACTCCGCGACCGCGCCCGCGGTCGCGGGCGAGCCGGGCCCTATCAGTACCACCGTCCCCCCGCGCCGGTTCCGGCGCAGCGTCTCGAGCACCTCGAAGTCGAGGAAGTGGGAAAGAAGCCCCACGTAGCCGATCCGCGGTCGCGGCAGCGCCGCGAGATCCAGGGGGGCCGGGCGCGACGGCTCGAAGTGCGCCATCTCCACTCCGTTGCCGAGCAGGATCAAGGGCCGATCGGTCTCCCCGGCGAGCTGCCGGCGGTAGAACTCGGACACGACGAACACGGCCTGCGCCTGCCGGACCGTGCGCGACCAGTAACCCCGCGCCCAGGAAGGGCTCACGGAGAACTGAAACGGACTGTCGTTAAAATCGTACAGTACCAGCTTCTTCGGAAGGCGAGAAAGCGCCGCGGGGCAGTAGATGTTCGAGGTCAGAACGACCGGCTCGGGGGCGACTCCCAGCCGCCGCAGCTGGTGGCCCAGCCACAGCTCGGCGCCCAGTTCGATGGCCGCCCGGCCGGCGCTCGAGCCCGCGAGCAGGTTGTACATCGCGCTCCGGGTGCCGGGCTTGAGGAACGGCACCGTGAAGTAGGTCACCGCCCCCTCGCGTCGCGGCTCCCACGGGTCGTCCGCCCCGACCGCCGGCGGCTGCGCGAAGAACACGCGCCACGACGCGGGAAAGCGCGACAGCAGGAACTGCTTCCGGGTCCGGAAGTAGCCCCAGCGCACCTCGGACAGGACGAGCAGGTCCACCCGGCGCGGGATCCCTACGTCCCCGCCGCGATCGCTTCCGCTTCCCGCGCTTCGACCTCGACGACGCCGAGGTGGCGGCCGGCGTTGGGCGAGGGGTCGTCCTCCCGTCCGAAGACCCGCGGATCGCTCGCGACGAAGCGGTGCGACCACGCTTCGAGACTCAGCCAGCGCCACACCTGAAGCCCGATGTCGCGCCGGCCGTCGAAGTAGCCCTCGAGCTCGCGGCGAACAGCCGCGCCGTCCACCCACTCCTGGAATGGCCCCGGACGCGCCAGCCGGCGTCGCACCTCGCCCGCGTACCGGCCCCGCAGCCACACGTCGGCGGGCGTCTCGAAACCCATCTTGTCGCGCCGTGCGAGCACCGACGGCGGGACGCGGTCGCCGAGCGCGCGGCGCAGGATCGCCTTCGTCGTCGCGCCTTCGAGCTTCTGCCCGTCGGGCAGCGCGAACGCCAGCTCGACGATCCGCCAGTCGAGGAACGGCAGCCGCGTCTCGATCGAGAACGCCATCGAGTTGCGGTCCTCGTAGCGCAGCAGTCCCGGCAGCTGGCGCCGGAGCGTGTCGAACGCGAGCTGCCGCCAGAGCCACGAGCGTTCCGCGCGCGGGGCCTTCGGGGCGCCGGACGGAACGCGAGCGAGCGAGCGCGACAGCACGCGGTCCTTGCCCTGCCCGTAGCGGGTCCGCAGCGAGGCGACGAGCGGCGCCGGCAGCCACGGTTCGAAGGTGTGCAGCAGCGTCGTGGCGAACCCGAGGCGGTCGGTCACGCTGCCCCACAGCCGCGCGAACTCGCCGAAGCGCGCCGCTTCGGCCAGGTCGCGCAGACGCGCGGGCAGGTAGCGGAAGTAGCCCGCCAGCAGCTCGTCGCCGCCCTGCCCGTCGAGCAGCACCTTGAGCCCGGTGGCGTGCGCCAGCTCCATCACCTTCCACTGCGAGTAGACGCCGGGGCCCGCGGTCGGCTCGTCCTGCTTCAGCGCCAGCGCGTCGAACACCGGCCAGAAGTCCGAGCCGTCCGGTACGACCAGGTGGCTCTGGGCGCCGCTCGCCTCGGCCGCCGCGCGGATCCACGGTCGCTCGTCGAAGGAGGGGCCTTCGTCGTAGGCGCACGAGAACGCGTGCAGTCCGCGGCTGGCGAGCCGGCCGGCGGTCGTCACGACGGCGCTCGAATCGAGCCCGCCCGACAGGCACGAGCCGACTTCGACGTCGGCACGCAGCCGCAGGCGCACCGAGTCCGTGAACAGGTCGGCGAGCTCGCGCGTCCAGTCCTCCGGACGGCCGTGCGCGTGCGCCTCCGGGTCGATCTCCCACCACGCCCGCAGGTGCAGTCCGTCGGGGCCGACCGTGAGGGCGTGTCCCGCCGGAAGCTGCCGCAGGCCCTCGAAGAAGGTGTGCGTCTCGTGATCCACCCAGTCGAGCGCCAGCAGGTCGCGCACCGCCGCCAGGCGCGGCACGATGCGCGCGGGCTGCGTGAGCACCAGCGCGCGGGGCTCGGAGGCGAACGCGAACCGGCTGCCGTCGTACTGGAAGTAGAAGGGCTTGACGCCCAGCCGGTCGCGCGCGCAGAAGAGCGCGCGCCGATCCGCGTCCCAGAGCGCGAACGCGAACATGCCGTTGAAGCGGGACAGGCAGTCCTCGCCCCACTGGCGATAGGCGGCCAGGATCACCTCGGTGTCCGAGGCGCCGAGGAACGCGGCGCCCAGCGATTCCAGCTCGGAGCGCAGCTCGACGTGGTTGTAGATCTCGCCGTTGTAGACGATCCAGCAGCGCCCGCCCGCGTCGCTCATCGGCTGATGGCCGGACGGCTTCAGGTCCACGATCGAAAGCCGCCGGTGAACCAGCCCGACGCCGAAGACGGACCCGGCCGCCTCGCCGCTCGAGCGGGCCGGCGCGAACGGCAGTCCGGAGCGGAAGGCTTCGGCCGGCGTGTCCGGTCCGCCGTGCGACTGCCAGGTGCCGCGCGCGGGATCGATCAGGACGAGGCCTTCGTCATCGGGTCCGCGATGGCGCATGAGCCGCGCCATCGCGCGCAGTCGTCCGATTTCGGCACGGCCGGTCCGCTCGTACAGCCCCGCGATTCCGCACATGGTTCCGTCCCTCCGGTCAGCCGTTCGCGCCGCCGTGCCGCACGGCGCCGCGATCCTTCCACACCTCGAAGACCACCGCGAGTCCCGCCCACGCGAGCACCGCCCCCGCCTTGAGCGCGACCCCGGCCGGCCCCGGCGGCGCCCAGCGCACCGCGGCGAGCCCGGCGAGCAGCGCCGCGGCGAACAACACTCCCAGCCGCGCGCCCCGGTACGGCATGGGCCGGACGCGCTGGGCGATCAGGTAGACGAGCACGGTGGACGTCGCGTGCGCGAGGAACGTGGCGATCGCCGCGCCCTCGGCGCCCAGGCGCGGCACCAGGGCCTGATTCGCGCCGATGGCGACGAGCGCCGCCGCGCCCGCGGCCCCGCCCAGCAGCGGCGTGCGGAGCGACAGGTTGATGCCGAGCGCCGCGACAGAGTAGGCGCCCTGCGCGACCGCGGCAAACGCGAGCCACATCGCCGGACGCGCCGCCGAGGCGTAGTCCTTCGTCGCCAGCAGCGAGACGATCAGGGGCGCGAACAACCCCGTGACCAGCGCCCCGAGCGAGGCGAGCCCGACGTACAGGGCGAGTACCCGCGCGTACAGCTTCGGCGCGTCCGCCTCGTTCGCCTTCGCGTAGGCGAACGGCCCGAACGCGAGATTGAACGCCGAGACGCCCAGGGTGATCACCGCGAAGAACTTCATCGCCACCGCGTAGACGCCGACCGCGTCGAGAGAAGCCGTGCGCTGCAGCGTCTCGCGGTCCACGAAGCCGATGACCGCGTAGGCGAGGGACACGGGCACGAGCGGCAGGCCGTAACTCAGCATGCGGCGCAGCAGGGCCCGGTCGAACACCGGCCGCAGGCTGTGCCGGCACAGCACCAGGCCGGCGAGCGCGGCCGCCGCGTCGCCGAACAGCTTGCCATAGAGCACGCCCGCGACCCCGAGGTCCTTCGCGAGCACCAGCCAGAGCGTCAGCCCGCCGACGAGCAGCGTCTGCGTGACGTTGAGGGCGATGAATTTCCACGGCTGGAACGTGACGCGCAGCACGTCGTTCGCGAACAACGCCAGCAGCGTGAACGGCAGCGTGGCCGCGCCGATGCGCAGGTACTTCGCGTACACGACGCCGCCCAGCACGCGTTCGGCGAGCGGCGTCGCGAACGCCGCGAGGGCGAGCGCCACCGCGCCGCCGCTGACGATCCGGAACAGGAACGACGACGAAACCATGCGCACGCGCGAGGCGCGCCCGTCCTGCTCGTAGAAGAAGCGCGCCAGCGCGCCGTCCATGCCGAACACCAGCACCAGCAGCGCGCTCGCCGAGTACGAAATCACGAGGTCGGAGACTCCGTACTGCTGCGGCAGCAGCACGCGCGTCAGCACCGGCACGAGCAGCAGGTTCACGGCCTTGCCGCTCACCTGCCCGAAGCCGTAGACGAGCGAGTCGCCCGAAAGGCGCGCGAGGGACTCGCGGACGCTCAACGGGCCCCCGCGGCGCGGTAGATCTCGACCAGTCGCCGGGCGATCACGCGCGCATCGTGTTCGCGTTCCACGTAGGCGCGCGAGCGCTCGCCCAGTTCCCGCCGGCGCGGCGCGTCGCGGAGCAGCGCCTTGAGGTCGGCGGCCAGCGTCTCGACGCCGGTGCGCACGATCGGGCCGTCGCCGAGGCGCGCCTCGAAGTCGGGACGGATGTAGGCCATCGTCGGGCGCCCGAGGGCCATCGCCTCGGCGCTCACCATGCCGTACCAGCCCATCTGCAACTGGTCCACGAACACGTCGCATTCGCCCATCGCCACCCGCAGGGCCGCCCAGTCGAGCTTCTCGACCACGCGGAACTCGACGCCCGGAAACTTCGGGCGGAGCGCCTCGAACGCGCGCTCCACGTAGCGTGTGCCCTTGATGCCGCGGTTCGTCGGCGCGTGCAGCACCAGGCGCGGCGTCTCGCGGAACGGCTGCGGCGTGTAGTCCGGCAGCCAGACGGCCACGTGCACCTGCCGGGCCCGCGGCGCCGACTCCAGCAGGTCGGGCGTCGAGACCAGTTCGGCGTCCGCGTACTTCGCGGCCTCGCGCAGGATGCGCTTCTGCCGCGCGGGGATGCAGAACGGCGGCGAGCATTCCGCGCACGTCGAGTGCACGTGCGTGGCCAGCATGTGCGCGCGGTTGCGGATGTCGCAGCCGTGATAGTGGAAGACGATCCGCTTGCCGAGGGCGCGGTAGAGCGGCAGGTCGAAGTTGTGGGGCGGGATGAGCGTCCGCCCGAAGTGGAAGTGATAGACGTCCCAGCGGAGCAGGTGCTTCGCGGTGAGCCCGAGGTAGCCGGCGTAGCGCGGCAGCGCGCCGCGCGCGTCGTAGGGCCGCATCTCGTCCACGCGGTGCGCGGCGAACGTCGGGTTGGTCGCCAGCGACCAGGCCTCGACCCCGATCTCGCGCAGCGCGCGCGCGAGGATGCTCGTCTGGCCGGCGATCTCGGACGGCGCGTGCAGGACCTTCACGGGCGCGGCCTCCCGAACGGGTTCGGCCTGCCGCACCACGGGCAGGTCCAGCGCCGCGGCCATGGCCGGCCCGCCTCGACGATCGCGTGCTCCCCGCACTCGCGGCAGACGTGCGTGACCCGCCGGGCTCCCGGCAGCGCTTCGCCCGGAGCGCCGGTCGCGCCGTGCGTCGTTCCGGCCTTCGCGAACGTCAGGACGAAGTTGGCGTCCTTCGCCAGATCGAGACCGGTCCCGCGGTGCAACGCGGCGAGCGTTTCGGTGAACGCGCCCTGCAGCGGCTTGGTGCGCGGATCGTTCATCCACGAGAAGCCGGCCGGCACGAAGGCGTGCGCGGTCAGCGCCATGCCGCGGCGGCGGAAGAGGCCGAGCACGCCGCGCAGATCGAAGCGCTGCTGGTGCTCGATGCGCTTGCCGAACTTGAGCAGCGCGTACTTCGCGAAATACCCGGCGAAGCGGTAGAGCCGGTCGTCGAACGCCGCCGCCCGCGGCACCGACAGGTAGAGCGTCCCTCCCGGCCGGGTCACGCGGACCAGCTCGTCACAGCACGCCTCGAGCTCGGTGACGTGCTCGAGCACGTAGTGGCAGACCGTGAGATCGAAGCTCCCGTCCCGCAACGGCAACCGCGCGAGGTCGCCGCGGAAGACGCGGCGGGTGGTCGCGCGGTCGGGGGGGCCGGGCGGAAACTTGATGTCGAAGCCGGTGATCGCGAGGTCGGGGCGCTCGGCGTAGGGCCACGAGCCCGGCCCGCAGCCGGCGTCGAGCACGCTCGCCCCGAGGGGCAGCGCTTCGATCACCTCGCGGAGGAAGACCGGGGGCTCGTGCGGCGCGCGCAGCGGCCGGTGGGCGACGGCTTCGCTCATGGCCGCACCTGCGACGGGTCGCGGCCGGCGAGCGCGTCGAGCAGCGCGCGGGGAACCGCGGCCGCCGCGGCGAACCGGCCGCGGCCGAGGAGCGCCACCCAGAGCAGCGCCTGCTGCGCGACGAACGCGGGTCCCCAGGTGAGCCGGGCGAGGCCGCGCGCGTGCAACGACCACAGCCGGACGCCGGCGCGCAGGCGCTGGTAGATCTTCCACGCGTTCACCGCCCCCCCGCTGCTCGCGCTCACCTCGTGCCACAGGCGGGCGGTGGGCACGAACAGCAGCCGGTAGCCGGCCGCGCGCGCGCGCAACGACCAGTCGGCGTCCTCGGCGTAGATGAAGTAGCCCTCGTCCAGCGGCCCCACCTCTCGCCACGCCCCGGCGGTCGCCAGCAGGCAGCAGCCGGTCAGGTAGCCCGTCGGCTCGATGGAGCGGAACTGCCCGTGATCCCGCTGACGGATCGCGCGGTGCGAGGTGTGCGCGAGCGCGGGCACGCAGCGCCCGCCCGCGTACCAGATGAGGTTTCCGGGAGCCGCGTGGTAGATGAGCGGCGCGGCGGCCCCCGCGCGCGGGTCCTCCTCGAGCGCCGCCAGGAGCTTTTCGTAAAGCGCCGGATCGGCCTGCACGTCGTTGTTGAGCAGCATGACGGCGTCCGCCCCGCTCTCGAGCGCGCGCGCGAGCCCGGCGTTGTTGCCGCCGGCGAAGCGGCGGTTCGCGGGCAGCGCGAGCAGCTCGACGCCCGGGTATTCGGCGGCGATCGCCGCGGGCGAGCCGTCCGTCGAGCCGTTGTCCACCACCATCACCCGCGCGCTCCAGCCCCGCGGCACGCGGCAGCGCGCCAGCGAATCGAGGGTCGCGCGCGTGAGCGCGAGGCCGTTCCAGCCGAGCACGACGACCACGAGCGTCTTCATACCGGGTGCGCGCGCTCCCGCGCGAGCGCGCCGAGCGCGGCGGCCCCGGCGCCGGCCGCGGCGGCGGCGAGCACGATCGCGGCGAGCGCGAGCGGCCACCTGGGCAGCCCGGCGTAGCGCGCGTACAGCCACCAGACGTCGATCGCGCGCAGCAGGGCGTGCTGGTCCGTCGCCGAGATGCCGAGGCGCGGATCCACCGGCCCTCCCGAGCCGAGGACCGGCAGATCGCCGTGCAGGTGAGCGGTGAGGTTGTCGGCCAGCATGCGCCAGTGCACCGCGATCGGGCTGAAGCGCGGATTGAAGTGGCTCGCCTCCATGAAACGCGGATCGTCGAGCGCGGTCGTGTAGGGATAGTCGCCGACCTCCCGCATCTCGGCCCCGTAGTGGATGCCGACGCCGCCGAGCGTGACGAGCAGCCCGGCGATCCCCAGCGCCCACGCCGCCCGGCGGCGCGCGCGCGTCGCGGCGGTGAGCGCGAACGCCACCGCCAGCAGCGCGGGCGGCAGCAGCGGCACCAGGTAGCGCGGTCCCCACGAGCCGTCTCCCGCCCAGTGCTGGAAGGTCCCGAACTGGAGCAGCGCCACGGCCCACATCGCGACCGCGGCCCTGCCGGCGCGGCGCGCCGGGCCGCCGTGGCGGGCTTCTCCGGAGTGGGAACGGGGGCGCGTCATCTCGGCGACACCGGCGGGGGCCAGCCACACGGCCGGAGCGAACCACAGCACGCCCTTGCCGGAGGACAGCAGCAGCCCGTACAGGCCGACGAGCAGCGGGGTCGTGAACGCCGCGGCCGAGGCCTGCGCGCCGTAACCGCTCTCGAGCGGGTTGCCGAAGCGCGCGACGTTGTAGGCGAGGTGCCCCGCGGCGGCGAGGGCGACACCGGCCAGCGGCACGAGCCATCGCGAGGGCCGCTCCCGCCCGAGCGCCGCGAAGGCGACCAGCACCAGCGGCAGCATGCTCGCCTTGGCCGAGACCGCGAGGAAGCCGCCGAGCCCGGCGTGGATCAGGCGGCGGCGCTCGTCGGGCAGGGGCTGAGCGCCGCCCGCCGAGGCGAGCGCGGCGTTGCCGAGCGCCAGCAGCAGGCCGAGCGCTTCGAGCGGCTCGGCCATGAAGCTCTTCGCGTACACCCACAGCGGTGTCGTGAAGCCGAGCAGCACGGCGGCCGCGAACGACGCGCCCGGCGTCGCGCCGAGCCGGCGCGCGAACGCGTACAGCGCCGCCACCAGCAAGGCGCACACGAAGGCGTTGAAGAACGAGGCGACGAACCGCGACGCCAGTTCGGCACGCTGCGGAGGCAGACCGGAGACAGCGGCCGCCGCCTCGCCGGCCGCCACGAACGGCGCCGCGAGCATCGCCTGACCCGCGTTGTTCTTGCTGTAGAAGCGTCCGTCGGGTCCGCGCAGCGTCGCCCCTTCGGGCACCGCGATGCCGCCGCGCAGCAGGGCGCGCGAGAGGTCGTACATCGTCACCTCGTCGCTGCCGGTGATGCGGCCGCCGCCGCTGACGGCGTACACGAGCAGCGCCGCGAGCGCGAGGAGCTTCGCCGTGCGCCGGAGCGGGGCGCGGTCCTTCACGCCCATCCCCTCGCCGGCCGCAGCTCGTCCACGAGCCCGACGGTCGAGGCCGCGAGCGCCTCCCACGAGTGCTCGGCCCGCAGCTTCGCCAGGTGCGGGGCCATCCCGGCGCCGAGGCTGCCCGCGAAGAAGCGGACGATCGCGTCGGCGAGCGCCGCCGGGTCCTCGGGGGGCGCGGTCAGTCCGGTCTCGCCGTCGCGCACCGTCTCGGCGATGCCGCCCACGCGGGTCGCGATCACCGGGCAGCCGAGCGCGTAGGCGACGTGCGTGACCCCGCTCTGCGTCGCGCTGCGGTACGGCAGCACGGTGACGTCGGCGGCGCGGAACAGCGCCTCGACCTCGTCGTCCGGAATGTAGCGATCGAGCATCCGCACCGCCCCCTCTCCCGCGGCCCTGGCCAGCGCCTCGTAGGGTTCGGCCTTCTCGTAGAACTCGCCGGCCACCACCAGCGTCGCGCCCGGGCGGCGCTCGCGCACCCGCGGCCACGCGGCGAGCAGCGTGTCGAGCCCCTTGTAGTGACGAACGTAGCCGAAGAACAGCGCCACGTCGCCCGCCAGCCCCAGCTTCGCGCGGGCGCTCTCGCGGGTGAAGCGACCGCGGTCGAACTGCGCGTAGAACGGGTGCGGAACGCGTCGCCGCGGCGCGCCGGGCTTGAGCCGGTCGAGGTCGCGCTCGACGGCGTCCGACATGACGAGGTAGCCGTCGGACTCGCGCAGCATCCAGCGCGTGCACAACGCGTCGTAGAAGCGCGGTTCGTGCGCCACCAGGTTGTCGCACACCAGCACGACGCGGCTGCCGCGGCGGCGCGCGCGCGCGACCGAGCTCGCGAACGACGGGGCGAAGAATGGCATCCACCACTTGAGCACGATCGCGCCCGGCGCGAACGCGTCGAGCGTCCGGGCCGCCCGGCCCCAGGTCCACGGGCCGATCGAATCGAGCTGCGCCTCGACCGGGAAGCTCGGCCGCGGCGCGTCCGGATCGAGCTGGCTGCTGCCGGGAAACAGGAAGCCGGGGTACTGGCGCGTGAAGGTCACCGCGCGCACCTGCGCCAGCGGTGCGAGCGCCTCGCCGAGCAGGCCCAGGTACTGCGCGAGCCCGCCCCGCCACGGATGCAGCGGGCCGAGCAGGCCGACGCGCCGCGCCGGCGGGGTCCCCGTCGCGTCCTGCGAGGCGCGCGCGCTCACGAGCGGTGCGCCCTCAGCGGCCGCGCGAGACCGACCACGAGGTCACGCCGCGCGCCTCGAACTGGAACGGCACGACCTGGCCGCCGTGCTTCTCGAGCGCGGCCGCGACCCGGTGGCGCCGGTCGAAGCGCGTCAGGAACAGGAAGTAGCCGCCGCCGCCCGCCCCCGTCATCTTGCCGCCGAGCGCGCCCTCCCGCCGCGCGACGTCGTAGAGCCGGTCCACGTGCGGGTTCGAGATGCCCTCGTCGAGCCGCTTCTTGTGCTCCCAGGCGCGGTGCAGCAGCTCGCCGAAGCCGTCGATCGCGCCGAGCAGCAGCGCGCGCTTCATTTCGTGCGCCTGCGCCTTGAGGGCGTCGAGCGCCGCCACCGTCTCGCGCCGGCCGCTGCGGTAGGACTTCGTCTGCCGCTCGATGATCTTCGCCGACTGTCGCGTCTGCCCCATGTAGCAGAGCAGCAGCCGGTACTCGAGCTCCTCGAGGTTCTCGCGGCGCAGCTTGAGCGGCGTCACCACCGTGCCGTCGGGATTGAACTCGATGAAATTGAAACCGCCGAACGCCGCCGCGTACTGGTCCTGCCGTCCGCCGGCCAGCCGGAGATCCACGCGCTCGACGCGGTAGGCGAGCTCGGCGACCTCGTACGGGGTCAGTTCGACCTTCAGCCACTCGCGCAGCACGCCGAGCAGCGCGACCATCATCGTGCTCGACGCCCCGAGCCCCGAGCCCGGCGGCGCGTCGGAATGCGTCCACAGGTCGGCGCCGCGTTTCACGCGCAGCGCCCGGACCGCCGCCTTGAGCAGGTCGAGCTGGCCGTCGAACTTGAGCCGCCGCGGGTGGTCGTACTTGGCGACCAGGTCGTAGTCGAGGCTCGCGAGCGTGAGCCGCGAGTCGCGGCGCGGGCGCAGCGAAGCGTACGCATAGTGGTTGATCGTCGCCGACAGCACGCAGCCGCCGTGCTCCTCCGGGTAGGGCGAGACGTCGGTGCCGCCGCCACAGAACGAAATCCGAAGCGGCGCGCGGGCGCGGTAGTAGCGGCCGGGCGCGGTCGTCGGGCTCACGCGGAAAGCTCCCGTTCGGCGCGCGCGTGGTCCTCGGGGGTGCCGATGTCCCAGAACCTCCCCTCGACCTCGCTGCCGGCCAGCAGTCCGCGCGCCGCCAGCCCGGGCAGCACGTCGCGCTCGAGCGACGAGGCGCCGGCGGGCAGGTGGCGCCAGAGCGCGGGCGAGAACGCGTACTGACCGCCGTTCACCCACGCCGGTCCGCGAAACTCCGCGTCCTTCTCGACGAACCGCGACACCCGCCCGCCGGCGTGCTCGACCCGGCCGCGCGCGCCCGCATCCGGCACGCGGTAGAGCGCGACCGCGCCGAGGGCGCCCCTCTCCCAGCGGTCGCGCTCCAGCACCCACGGGTCGCATTCGCCGAGCGTGTCGCCGTTGACGACCAGCGCCGGGCCGTCCACGAACGGCGCCGCCAGGCGCAGAGCGCCGCCGGTGCCGAGGGGCTCGCTCTCGACCGAGTATTCGAGCGAGACGCCCAGCGCGGCGCCGTCGCCGAGCGCTTCGCGCAGCTGCCCGGCGCCGTAGCCGGCCAGGATCACCGCACGGGCCACGCCACGGTCCCTCAGCCACTCGAGCTGGCGCGCCAGGAACGGGCGGCCACCGAGCGGGGCGAGCGGCTTGGGCAGGTCGCCGAAGCGGGGCTTGAGCCGGGTCCCGAGTCCGCCGGCGAGCACGAACGCCTTCACGGTCAGGAGTCCAGGTTGAAGCGCTTGCGCACGGGATAGTCGGCGCGCGCGGCCTGGTGCGCGATCATCTCGCCCAGCAGCCCCATGAGGATGAACTGGATGGCGAGCAGCACGCAGGCCGCGGCGAACAGCATGAGCGGCCGGACGCGCAGCGGGTCGCCGTGCAGCCACTGGGCGGTGAACCACACGCCGAGCCCCAGGCCGATGGCGAGGAACAGCACGCCGATGCGCCCGAAGACGTGCAGCGGCTTGAGCGCCGAGGTCGAGATGAAGGCGGCGGCGAGCAGGTCGAGAAAGCCGTTCACGAACCGGGCGGCGCCGAATTTGGAGCGCCCGAAGCGACGCGCCCGGTGGTTCACGCCCAGCTCGCCGACGCGGAAGCCGCGCCAGTGCGCCAGCGCCGGCATGAAGCGGTGCAGTTCGCCGTAGACCTCGATCGCCTCCACCACTTCGCGGCGGTAGAGCTTGAAGCCGCAGTTGAAGTCGTGCAGCCGGATGCCCGCGACCCGCGAGGTCACGGCGTTGAACAGCTTGCTCGGCAGCGTCTTGGTGATCGGGTCGTGGCGTTTGACCTTCCAGCCCGAGACGAGGTCGAGCCCGTTCTCGAGCGCCGCCAGCAGCCGCGGCAGCTCGGCCGGATCGTCCTGCAGGTCGGCGTCGAGCGTCGCGACCAGTTCTCCGCGCGCGGCGCGGAAGCCGGTCGCGAGCGCCGCCGATTTGCCGAAGTTGCGGCGCAGCAGGATCGCGCGCACGCGCGGGTCGGCGGCGCACAGCCGTTCGTACAACGCCTCGGAACCGTCCCGCGAGCCGTCGTCCACGTACACGATCTCCCACGGCATGCCGAGCGCATCGAGCCCCGCGACCAGCTCCTCGTGCAGCTTCGCCAGGCTCTCGGCCTCGTTGTAGGCCGGAACCACGGCCGAGATGCGCGGCGCCGCGCTCACGCCTTCGCCCCGTAAAGACCGCGCGCCCACGCCGCCTCGGCGGCGAGCCCGTCGGCGATGGCGATGCGCGTCGCGTAGCCGAGGTCGGCCTGCAGCCGCGCCGCGTCGGCGCGGGTGCGCAGCGGATCGCCGGGCGGGCGCGGTTCGAAGCGCAGCTTCGCCTTCGCGCCGAGCGCGCCGGCCAGCACCTCGATCGCCTCGAGGACCTCGACCTGCGAGCCGCCGCCGACGTTGTACACGCCCTGCGGCGCGCTGCTCCGCCAGGCCCGCACGTTCGCCTCGATGGCGTCGCTGATGAAGGTGAAGTCACGGGACTGGCGCCCGTCGCCGTAGACGACGATCTCCTCGTCGCGCAGCAGGGCCCGGCAGAAGCGGTGGAACGCCATGTCGGGGCGCTGGCGCGGGCCGTAGACCGTGAAGTAGCGCAGCGCCGCGACGTTCATGCCGAAATTGCGGCCGTAGAGCAGCACCAGATGCTCCCCCGCCAGCTTGGTCACGCCGTACGGCGAGAACGGCCTCGGCAGGAGCGTCTCGTCGGTCGGATAGCGCTCGGCATCGCCGTAAACGGACGACGAGGAGGCGTAGACGAAGCGATCGAGCTTCGCGTCGCGGTAGCGCTCGAGCAGCCGCTGGGTGGCGAGCACGTTGTGATGCACGTACGAGGTGAATTCCCGCCCCCACGACGCCCGTACGCCGGCCTGCGCCGCCTGGTGGAAGACGACGTCCACTTCGGGCAGCGCACCGAGGTCGGCCGCTCCCAGGTCCAGCTCGAGCAGCCGGTAGGCCGGGTGCGAAGCGGCGGCCTCGAGGTTGCGGCGCTTGAGCGCGGGATCGTAGTAGTCCGTGAAGCAGTCCACGCCGGTGACCCGGACGCCGTCCGCGAGCAGCCGCTCGGCGAGCGTCGAACCGATGAAGCCCGCCGCTCCCGTCACCAGGGCATGGGTCGCCACGCGCTTCCTCCTAGGTTCTGTCTGAGAACGCCGCGCGGTGCCGTTGCGGGCGCCGGTGGCACGGTCGCAAGGAACGCCGACGAGACGAGGGTGTGCCCCCTGTCGAGGAGGCGTGACGCGGCGACCGTGCCGCCGCCGCCCGCAACCCGAAGGGCGGTCCCGGGAATGGCCGTCGGGCCGCGTCGCTCGTCGTCCACAGAGGGATCAACTCTCGTGTCCTCCTCGCTCCTTGCGCGACGGCCATTCCCGGGACCGCGGCGCCGCGGGGCGTTCTCAGACAGAACCTAGGGCACCGGCACCGTCGGAGGCCGCCGGGTCGGCGCCTGCGACGCGTCGAATCCGCGCTCGGCCTGCAGCAGGCCCGACGCCTGCGGATCGTTCGGGACGTTCGTGAGCCAGCGCTGCAACACCGCGATGGCCGCCTCGCGGTTGCCCATCTGCCGCAGGCTCGTGTACAGGCCGTAATACGCCTGAGCGTAGGTCGGGTCGAGCTGCACCGCCATTTCGAACTCACGGATCGCCTCGTCCATGCGCCGCTCCATCGCCAGCGTCGCGCCCCAGTAGTAGCGCGCCTCGGGGCTGCCCGGGAAGCGCTTCGCGAGCTGTTCGTAGAAGCCGAACGCCTTCGCCGTGTCCCCGGACTCCATGTAGAAGAGGCCGAGCGGCGTGTGGATCTCGGGGAAGTTCGGAAACATCCGGGTGATGCGCTCCATCTCGGAGATCGCCTTCGGCAGGTCGCCTGTGCGCCGGTAGTAAAGCGCCAGCTGCAGGTGCGCGGCCGCGTAGTTGCGCGACAGCGTCTCGGAGTTCTCGTCCTTGTACACGCGCGGGTCCCACGACCCGTCGGCCGTGAACAGCCCGCGGTAGAGGAAGGTCTTGTAGAGCGCCTTCGTGGTCGCCGCCACGTCGAGCCCGGCCATCGTCGAATCCGACTTCACCTCGTAGACCAGGCCCTGCAGCGAAAACAGGTTGTCGTAGCCGTAGTGCTCGGGAACCGTGACCGCGAAATAGGGCTGGCGCTTCCAGCTGCCGTCGGGATTGCGGTCCTCCTGCAGCAGGTGGTGGACCATGAACTCGTTGGTGTAGATGACGCGTCCCGTCTGCGGGTCGCGAATCGCCCCGAGCCCGAGCTGGTCGATGGTCGCGTCGTCGAGCACGACCGGGAGCTTCGGCGGCTCGTCGCGAAGCTGGCGGATGTACCAGTCGGTGTTGAGCAGGCTCAGGTTGACGATCCGCACGTCCTTGCGGAAGCCCTCGACCTGCTGGATGTACCAGAGCGGGAAGGTGTCGTTGTCGCCGTTGGTGAACATGAACGAGTTCGGCGCCAGCGGGGCGAGCATGTTGTACGCGTAGTCGCGGGCGATGTAGTTGCCCGAGCGGTCGTGCGTGAACCACATGTTGCGCATCAACTGGAACGGCATCGCCACCATCAGCGCGAGCGTGCCCCACGTCGCCCAGCGCCGCAGGCCGCCGTCGGCGAAGGACTCGCGCACCCAGCCGATCAGCCACACCGCCCCGAGCCCGATCCACAGCGTGTAGGCGTGATAGCCGCTCTGGAAGAAGTAGTCGCGCTGGCGCACCTCGTGGTCGCTGAAGTTGAGGAACACGATCAGGCCGGCGGTGTTGAGCCCGAAGAACGCGAGATTGAACAGGAACCCGCGGCGCGGGTCGCGGCGCGCCTGCCACAGCGCCCCGGCGAGGCCGAGCAGCAACGGTACGATCGCGCCCGGCGGGAACAGCAGCCGCCGCGCGTAGTCGAGCCCGCCGAGCACGTCGCCGTTGGCGCGCGTCGCGCCGTAGTACTCGACCGCGTCCCAGTCGTCGCCGCCGAACAGCAGCCACTGGCGGCGGAAGTAGCGCCAGAACTCCTTGTTGAGCTGGATGTCGGCGATGCGCGAGAACGACGTCATGCCGCGGCGGTCGAAGACGCCGTCCCCGTCGGAGTCGGTCATGTTCATCTCGCCGTACTGCTTGCGTTCGAGCAGGTCGCGCAGCTTGTCCCAGGTCGCGGGCGCGCCCTCGTTGATCGCCGGGTGCTGGGCCGCGCGGATCGGCAGGTAAAGGTGCGTCGAGTAGCCCGCCACCATCAGGAAGAGCGCGAGCAGGAGCACGCGGCCCTCGCGATGCCTGCGAGACATCCACAGCCACGGCACGACGAGCGATGCGACCGAGGCGAGCGCCGCGGCCGGGGTGAAGTTCGCGTCGGAGGCCGCGTAGCGGACCCCCCACAGTCCCGCGGCGGCGCTCAGCAGCACCAGCCAGCCGGGCAGCTTGCGCTGGAACCCGAACCAGACGATCTGGGCGATGCCCAGCACGAGCACCGCGCCCGCCATCTTCTCGAGGCCCGCCGGCACGCGCAGCAGCGAGAGGAACGGCATCGCGAACAGGATCGCGACCTTCCAGTCCACGAACGCGACCAGCACGATCAGCGGCGCGCCCATGACTCCGACCCCGAGGTGGAGGCCGACGGACAGCCACATCAGGTAGGTGGCGAGCAGCAGCGGGCCGACCGTGGGCCGGCGGTCGTGCGCCTCCCACCATCGCAGGCCGAGCCAGAAGACGAGGATCTGCGCCAGGCTCATGAGCTGGTAGACCTCGGCCTCGACCGAGTTCTCCCAGAAGCCGTCGCTGAAGGCGAGCATCAGCGCGCCGCACACCGCGCCGCCGATCGCCGCCCACTCCTGCCAGTCCTCGCGCGACTCGCCGAAGGCGCGGCGCGCGAGCCGCAGGATCGCGAGATAGCTGATGAACACCGCCAGCGCGCCGGCGACGGCCGAGAGCGCGTTGACCTGCTGCGCGGTCGTTCCCCACGGAAGCATCGTGAAGATGCGTCCGATCAGGACGTAGAACGGCGTGCCCGGAGGGTGCGGGATTCCGAGGATGCGCGATACGGCGATGAACTCGCCCGCGTCCCAGAAGGGCACCGTGGGCGTGAGCGTCTTGAAGTAGGCGAACAGCGTCGCGGCGAGCACGAACAGCCCCGCGATCGCCGGCACACGCGACTTCAGGTTCATTCGGGGAGCCTCCGGCTGCTCCGGGCTTCGGCACGGCGGTGCGGGATGCGCACGAGGAACACCACTCCTCCGATCAGGCTGACCGCGACGGCGACGAGGTAGGTCGTGAACTGCAACGAGAAGGCGCGACCCGGGGAAAGGCCGACCAGGCCGAACAACTGGATTCCCGCCGCTTCGCGCACACCGATGCCGTTCAACGAGATGGGCAGGGACACTATCACCGCGAGCAACGGCACGAAAAGGAAGAAGTAGGCCGCGGGCACGGCCAGCCCGAGCGCGCGGGCGGTCAGGACGTGCACGCCGACGCGCATGACCTGCACGATCAGCGCGACGATGAACAACTCCATGAAGAGTCGCCGCTGGTGCCGGAACCCCTGCAGCCGGTCGGCGAGCTCGTCCAGCGCGGGCTTGAGCCGGCCCAGCCCCAGGCCCGACAGCAGCCGCTCGACGGTGGCGAGCGACCGCGGATGAAAGATCGCCCACAGCAGCATCCCCGAGGCGACGAACACGAACAGCAGCCCGGCATAGACGACGCCGAGGTGAAAGTGGTCAATGGCCGGAAGGGTCGTCACGACCGCGAGCCCGGCGAGCGTGACGGTGCCGATCATGCGGTCGAGCAGCACGGTCGAGAACGAGGTCGCGCGCGAGCCGGTCGTGCGTGACGCGTCCATGACGCGCGCGAAGTCGCCGCCGACGTTCGCGGGCAGGAAGTTGTTGAAGAAAAGTCCGACGTGGTAGTAGGCGCACACCTTCCAGAAGGGCAGACCGATGCCCGCGCCGCGAAGCAGCCGGCTCCACTGGTAGGAGCCGAGCACGTTGCTCGCCAGCATCAGCCCGAACGCGACGGCCAGCCACTCGAGGCGCGCGTGCCGGATCGAGTCCACCTGCGACCAGTCGATCTTGCGGAACAGCCAGGCGAAGAGCCCGAGGGACAGCACGACCTTCGCGCCGAGCAGCAGGGCGGTTTTCGGCGACGGCCGGCCGGGCCCGCTCACGCGCCCTCCCCGGTGAGCGCGTCGAGCGACCGCCGCGCGCAGTCGTCCCAGCGGAATCCCGCGGCCCAGCGCACGCCCGCGTCCGCCAGCCGCGCGCGCAGGCCGGCGTCGCCGAGCACGCGTTCCAGCGCGCCGGCCAGCGCCGCGTCGTCGCCGTAGGGCACGAGCAGGCCGGTCTCGTCGCGTCGCACCGAGTCGCGCAGCCCCGGGCTGTCGGCGGCGACCACCGCGGTTCCGCACGCGCCCGCTTCGATCACCGTCAGGCCCCAGCCCTCCTTGGGGCTCGGCTGGATCAGCGCCCACGCCTCGCGCAGGCGGCGGACCTTTTCGGACGGCGGCAGGAAGCCGTGGAAGCGGACCGTTTCCGCGAGCCCCGCGGCCCGCGTCCGGCGCTCGAGATCCGCCTGCCACGGTCCGTCGCCGATCACGTCGAGGCGCAGGGAAGGGAACTTCGCGCGCACGCGCGGCAGCGCTCGCAGCACCCAGTCGAGGCCCTTGTAGCGTCGCAGGCGGCCGACGAACACCAGCGTCGGTTCGGCCGCCTTGGCGACCGAAGGGTCGGGGGTGTAGCGCTCGTGGTTCATGCCGCAGTGCACGACCGTCACGCGCCCGGCCGGCACGCCGCGCGCGACGAGGTCGTCGCGCGTGCTCTCGGAGATCGCCAGGAAGCGCGAGGTGCGGTAGGCGGCGGGAATCAGCCGCTCGAGCGCGACCACGTAGGTGGCGATCGCGGCGTTCGCCTCCTGGAAGGCGGTGACGCCGAACAGGTGCGGCACGATCACCGCGACCGGGGCCTTCGTCCACTGCGCCGTGAAGCACGGCACCTTGTTGATGTCCTCGATCACCAACTCCGGCGTGCGCGCGCCGCCGAACTCGCGCGCCAGCACGCGCGGCACCGCGAGGTTGAAGCTCCACCAGTCGCCGCGCCGCACGATTCGCATGCCGCGGTGCTCGCCCTCGGGCGGCGCGCCGCGAAAGGCGCTCGCCAGCCAGGTGACGTCCCATCCGCGCCGCACCGCCTCGAGCAGGATCTCCTCGAGGTGCAGTTCGGCGCCGCCCGCCTCCGGGTGGGCGGGGTCGCGGAAGTTGACGGCCAGCAGGCGACGCGCAGCGCTCATCGCCGGCGCGCCACCGTGCCGATGACGTGGCAGGTCCACAGCGCCCAGCGCCGCCGGCGGAGCGTCGCGCGCACGGACTCCCAGCCGTTCGACCAGAAGGCCGGTCCGCGCGGATGCAGCGGCAGCCGCAGGCCGAGGCCGCGCTTCAGGATCTCGCGCACGACGCGGTAGCCGAGCCCCGGCACCATCCAGTCGCCGTAGGTGCGGACCACGTCCAGGCCGGTGGCCGCGCACAGGCGCTCGAGCCGAGCGGGAGTGAACTGCGTCTCCCAGCCCGCGAACCACCGGTTCGCGAGGATCAGCGCGTTCTTCATCAGCGTGTAGGCGTGGAAGGTCTGCGGAACGTCCACGATCATCCGCCCGCCGCGGGCCGTCACGCGCGCGTTCTCGCGCAGCAGCGGCATGGGATCGCGGAAGTGCTCGAGCAGGCCCTGGTGGAACGAGACGTCAATGGCGCCGTCCCGGAAGGGCATGCGCGTGGCGTCGGCCTGCACCAACAGGACCGGGACGCCCTGCGCGGCGGCCACCTGCCGCACCACCGCCAGCGAGGCGGGCGAGTAGTCCAGCACGACGCCGCGGGCCCCGAGCTTCGCGAGCGCGATCAGGTCGCGGCCGGAGCCGGCGCCGATCTCCATCACGACGCGGCCTTCGACCGGACCGTCGGCGAGAACCTCGCGCACGAGCCGCCCGCCCGTCGAGTACGTGTCGTGGATGTCGGCCTGGTGCCCCTTCCAGTAGGACTCCCAGTGGTCGAGGGTGGACTCGCGCGCCAAACGGTCCCGTCCTTTCCTATTCGCCCCACTGCAGGCGTTCGGCGAGGAACGCCGGCAGGCCGGCTTCGCGAATGCGCCGCATGGCGCCCGCCACGTCGTACTCCAGCCGAACGTGCTCGAACGTGAAGTGCACGTCGTCGTACACGAGGTAGCCGGCCCGCGGATCGCCGTCGCGAGGCTGCCCGACGCTCGGCACGTTGACGAGGTAGCGCCGTCCGGCGGTTCCCGCGACGCGCGCGTCGCGCGTGTAGCTGACGCGCGGTCCCGCGAGCTCGAACGTGCCCGGGTAGTGCGAGTGGCCGATGAAGCACACCGACTCGGCGCACGACTCCATCTCGTACGCGGCGTCGCCCGGCGAGAACACGTAGTGCCACTCCTCCGGTTCGGACGGCGACGCGTGCACGAGGCGCGTTCCCCGCCACTGGACCGTGAACGGCAGGCCGCGCAGGTAGGTCATGTGCTCGGGCGTCAGCGTCTCGGTCGTCCACACGGCGGCCCGCGCGGCTTCCGGATTGAAGTATCCGAGCTTGATGCGCCCGCACGCGGCCAGGTCGTGGTTGCCGGCGACCGCCGCCTCGATGCGCGGCAGCAGCCGGTCAATGCAGTCGTTGGGCGCCGCGCCGTAGCCGACGAAGTCGCCCAGGCAGGCGATCGCGTCGGGCCGCCGCTCGTCGAGGTCGGCGAGCACCGTGTCGAGCGCTTCGAGGTTGCCGTGGACGTCGGAGACCAGCGCGAGGCGCATCAGAACTCCTCCGGCCGCAGCACGCGCGCGGCGCGGTCGAGCACGCCGTTCACGAACCCGCCCGATTCGGCGCCGCCGTAGCGGCGCGCGATCTCGATCGCCTCGTCGAGCACGACGCGCACGGGCGAGCCCGGCCGCGCGAACAGCTCGGCGACGGCGATGCGCAGAACCGCGCGGTCGGTGGCCGCGAGCCGGTGCAGCGGCCAGTGTTCGGCGGCCGCGCGGAGGACGTCGTCCACCTCGGGCCCGCGCGAGTCGAGCAGCTTGATCAGGTCCTCGATGAGCTCGAGCTGGTCGTCGGTGAGCTCCTCCTGATCCCGGCGCAGCGACCAGGCGAACGGGTACGAATCGCCGGCCACGTCGGCCTGGAACGCGACGCGGAACGCCACCTCGCGCGCGCGCCGCCGCAGGCCCAGCGCCGGGCCGCTCATCGCGCGTCCCCCGAGCGGCGCAGCGCCGCCATCTGCACCGCGGCCAGCGCCACCTCGGCGCCGGTGTTTCCGTGCTCGCCGCCGCTGCGCGCCATCGCCTGTTCCGCGTCGTGGGCCGCGAGCACGCCGTTCAGGACCGGCACGCCCGTGTCGAGCGCGACGCGCATCAGGCCGCTGGCCGAGTTGTCGGCGACGAGCCGGAAATGCTCCGTCTCGCCGCGGATCACGCAGCCGAACGCCAGAACCGCGTCGAACCGGCCGCTCTCGGCGGCCCAGCGGGCCGCCAGCGGAAGCTCGAAGCTGCCGGGCGCCCAGCGCACCTCGAGGTCGGACTCGGCCGCGCCGCGGCGCACGAGCACCTCGAGCGCCCCGTCCACGAGCCGCGAGACGAAGGCTTCGTTCCAGCGGGCCGCGACGATGCAGAAGCGGTAGCCCGCGGCATCCGTCCCGGGCCGGACGTGGCGCACGCTCACGTCTCCCCCAGTCTCAGGTCGAGCAGGTGCCCGAGCTTGTCGCGCTTGGTGGCCAGGTAGCGGCGGTTGTGGCGGTTCGGCTTCACCGCGACCGGCACGCGGCGGACGATCTGGAGCCCGTAGGCCTCGAGCCCGACGATCTTGCGCGGATTGTTCGTCAGCAGTTCGATGCGCCGCACGCCCAGATCCACCAGGATCTGCGCGCCGATGCCGTAATCGCGCAGGTCGGCGGGAAATCCCAGCTGCAGGTTCGCCTCGACGGTGTCGAGCCCGCGCTCCTGCAGCGCGTAGGCGCGCAGCTTGTTCGCCAGGCCGATGCCCCGCCCCTCCTGGCGCAGGTAGAGCAGGACGCCCGAGCCGTGCCGGGCGATGGCGCGCAGCGCCGCGCGCAACTGCTCGCCGCAGTCGCAGCGCTGCGAGCCGAACACGTCCCCCGTCAGGCACTGCGAATGGACGCGGACGAGCGTGGCGCGCCCCGGCGTCGGCCGGCCCTTGACGAGCGCGACGTGGTGGTCGCCCTCGAGCACGCTTTCGTACAGGTGCAGCTGGAACTCGCCCTCCGGCGTCGGCAGCGTCACGTTCACGAGCCGGCGCACCAGGCGTTCGCGCTGGCGGCGCCACTCGATGAGGTCGCGGATCGTGAGGATGCCGAGCCCGTGCGTCTTCGCGAATCGGCGCAGCTCCGGCATGCGCATCATGCGCCCGTCGTCGGCGAGGATCTCGCACAGCGCGCCCACCGGGCGCAGGCCCGCGAGCCGGCACAGGTCCGGGACCGCTTCGGAATGCCCGGCGCGGCGCAACACCCCTCCGGGCACGGCGCGCAGCGGAAAGATGTGGCCCGGGCGCGTGAAGTCCCCGGCCTTCGCGCCCGGCCGGGCGAGCGTGCGCAGCGTGCGCGTCCGGTCGAAGGCGGAGACACCCGTCGTGGTCCCGACGCGCGCGTCCACCGACTCGGTGAACGGCGTGCCGAAGCGCGAGGTGTTGCTCACGACCTGCAGCTTGAGCTCGAGCCGGTCGGCGATTTCGGGCAGCATCGGCGCGCACAGGATGCCGCGTGCGTGCCGCACCGCGAAGTTGACCAGGGCGGGGCTGGCCTTCTGGGCTGCGAACACGAAGTCGCCTTCGTTCTCGCGGTCCTCGTCGTCCACGACGACGAGCCCGCGGCCCGCCTTGATGCGCGCGAGAGCCTCCTCGACGGTCAGCATCACGCCCTCTCCGCGCGCCCGGCGGCGGGCGGAGGAGGAGGCGGTTGCGCGGCGGGGGCGAACGGCGTTCATGACTCCCTCCCCTGCGTGCCGGCTCCCTCCAGCAACCTCGCCAGGTAGCGCGACAGCAGGTCAACTTCGAGATTCACCCGATGCCCGGGCCGGTACGCACCGGCCGAGGTGAGGGCGAGCGTGTGGGGAATGTAGGCGATTTCGCAGCCCGTGTCCGTGAGCGCCGCGACCGTCAGGCTCACGCCGTCCACGGCGAGCGAGCCCTTGCGCGCGACGAAGCGACGCAGCGGTGCGGGCACCGACAGGGTCACCCGCCGGCCGTCGCCCTCGGGGCGCACCTCGAGCACCTCGCCGACGCCGTCCACGTGCCCCTGAACGAGGTGGCCGCCGAGTCGCTGATCGAGCCGCAGCGATCGCTCGAGGTTGACCGCGTCGCCTTCGCTCCACCCGCCGAGGGTCGTGAGCCGCAGCGTCTCGGGCACCGCCTCGACCGCGTAGCGGCCCTCCGCCAGCTCGACCACCGTCAGGCAGCAGCCGGCGTGCGCGATGCTGTCGCCGACGGCGGCGTCCTCGCGCACGGCCCGCGCCTCGATCCACAGGCGCCGGGCTCCGGCGCGCGGCTCGATCGCCGCGACGCGGCCCTGCTCCTCGACGATGCCGGTGAACATCTACGCCTTCCCCCATTCCACGATCAGCAGCGCGCCGTCGCCGGCCCGCTCGAGACGGGCCAGCCGTCCGCGCGGCGCCTTCGCGAGCGCACGTCCGGGCCCACCCAGCCACGACAGTCCTTCGCCCAGCAGCAGCGGCGCCGCGAACAGCGCGACGCGGTCCACCAGCCCGGCGCGCAGCCACGCCCCGCCCAGCGTCGCGCCCCCTTCGAGCAGGACCTCGTGGCGGCCCGCCGCGACGAGGCGCTCGGCGAGCGCCCCCGGCGAGACGCCCCCGCGGATCACCGGCAATCGCCAGACGGTGACGCCGCGCTCCTCGAGGGCGCGAACGCGCGCCGCGCTCGCGCGCGACGAACAGGCCACGACGGTGCCGCGGGCCAGCGGCGGCGAGAACAGCCGCAGACGCGTCGGGAGCGAGAGGCGCGTGTCGCAGACGACGCGCAGCGGCTGGGCCGCTCCGGCGCCGATCCTCGCCGTCAGGCGCGGGTCGTCGGCGCGCGCCGTGCCGGCGCCGACGACGATCGCATCCGCCGCGGCGCGCAGCGCGTGACCCCGGCGGCGGGCTTGCGCGTCGGTGATCCAGCGCGAGCGGCCGAGCCGGTCGGTGATGCGGCCGTCCAGCGAGGCGGCCACCTTCCAGGTGACGCGCGGGCGGCCTTCGCCGTGCGCCATCCGGTAGCCCGCGAGCTGCTCGCGCGCCTCGGCCGCGCACAGGCCGGTCTCGACCGCGATGCCGCCGGCGCGCAGGCGGCGCAGCCCGCGGCCGTTGACGATCGCGTGCGGATCGCGAACGGCGACGACGCAGCGCGCGATCCCCGCCGACAGGATGGCCTCGGTGCACGGCGGGGTGCGCCCGTGATGCGCGCACGGCTCGAGCGTCACGTAAAGGGTCGCGCCCCGCGCGCGGCGCCCGGCCCGCGACAGCGCCTCGACCTCCGCGTGCGGCCCGCCGAGCGTGCCGTGCCAGCCCTGGCCCACGACCCGGCCGCGGCGCACCACGAGCGCGCCGACCACCGGGTTCGGGGCGGTGCGCCCGCGCCCGCGCTCCGCCAGCCGCAACGCGCGAAGCATGTACTGCCGGTCTTGTGGGCTGAACGACATCGAACTCCCGGACTGGACGAAAAAAAAAACCCGCGGCGGGCGGCTGCGGGGTGACGGATTCCGAGGGCAACGCGGCATCGCGGCCGCCCGCGCGCGCGGGCGGTCCGGGAACGGACGCGATTCCCTCCTTCTTCCATCCCGACTCTGACGGTCGGCCCCGGAATCTCGCCGGGTCTGCGGGCGACAGGCGACGTCGTCCGCTCGCGGGCTCTACCGCCGGTGGGGACTTCCGCCCCGCCCCGAAGGAGAAAAGCGGCAGGGAGCATAGCGGGGTGCCGCCGACGGGGTCAAAGCCTCCGGCGCGCGCTTCTAGAAGTGCACGGTGAGCCGCGCGGTGAGCAGGGTCCACGTGCACTGCTCGACCGGAATGACGCGCAGGCCCAGCTCGGCTCCAACCGCGACGATCGTCTGCCGGCGCGGCAGGAAGGCCGCCTCGAGGGCGAACTCCGGCTTCACCTCGCCGACCGGCAGGTCGCGAAACAGCGCTCCGCCTCCCGCCACGGACAGTTCGGCCCGCGCGCTCGCCAGGCCGGGGCCGATCGAGACGCGCGTGACCGGTCCGCGGGGCGGCAGGTAGGTCGCCAGCAGAGCGACGTCGAACAGGCTGTAATCCAGCGCGGCGGTCACGCTGCCGCGGGTCACGGTGCTCGAGCCCAGAAGGTTGAAGGCCGCGGTCGCGCCGACCCGCCAGCGCGGCGCGACCGGGTATTCGAGTCCGCCGGCCGCCGAGATCGAACCGGCGGGCGCGAGCGAATCGGACCAGACCCGGCCGTAGCCGACCGACAGGTGTCCCTTCCACGCGTCGAGGCGCATGCCCGCGGCCGCCGGCTCAGCCGCGCACGCGGCCGCCAGCGTCAGGGCCAGCAAGCCGGCCGCGCGCACGATCCATCGGTTCATGCCCCGGACCCTCCTTCGCTGCGAGTTCTACCCCACGGCCTCAGGCGTTGTGCCGGATTTCGAGGCAGTCGCCGTCCTGCACCCCGTAGTCACGACCCTCCAGGCGCAGCACCCCCTTCTCGCGCGCCTTCGCGTACCCGCCGAGCTCGACGAGCCGGTCGTAGGCGACGACCTCGGCGCGGATGAAACCGCGGGCGAGGTCGGAGTGGATCTCGCCCGCGGCGTCCACCGCGGTGTCGCCGCGCCGGATCTCCCAGGCGCGCACTTCGTCGGGCCCGACGGTGAAGAACGAGATCAGGCCGAGCAGTTCGTGGCAGGCGCGGATGACGAGCGAAAGCCCGTCCTCGCGCACGCCGAGCTCCTCGCGGAAGGCGGCCCGCTCCTCGGCGGGCAGCGCGACGATCTCGCGCTCGGTGTGCGCGCGCAGCGCGACACCGATCGCCCCGCGGCCGAGGGCCGGCGGCGTGCGCGTCGAGTCGTCGTCCTGGTTGAGCACCACGACCAGCGGCTTGAGCGTCAGGAATTGGAAGCCGCGCAGCAGGCGGAACTCCTCGGGCGTGAAATCCACTTCGCGCAGCGGCGTCTCGGCCTCGAGCGCCTGCCGGCAGCGGCGCAGCGCCTCGCCCTCGGCGGCCGCCTCCTTCCGGCCGATCTTCATTTCCTTCTCGATGCGGTCCAGCCGCGTCTCGACGATCGCGAGGTCGTTCAGGACGAGTTCCGCCTCGAGCTCGCGAAGGTCGCGTGCCGCGTCCACGCCGCCCGCCGCCGGCACGGCCGCGTTCTCGAAGTCGCGCACGACCGCGACCAGCGCGTCGCACTGACGCACGCCGGCGAACAGGTCGGCGCCCTTGCCCGGCTTTCCCTTGCCCGCGGAGGCGCTGTCCACGAACTGGATCTGCGCGTACGTCGTCTTCTTCGGCTGGAACATCCCGCTCAGGCGGTCCACGCGCGCGTCGGGCACCTTGAGCACCCCGACGCGGTCCTTCGCCGAGACGCCCGGAGCCGGCGCGGCCCCGGCGCCCTGCATGAGGATCTCGAACAGGGTCGTCTTGCCCGACTGAGGCAGCCCGAGGATGCCGACTCGCTTCATGGTCTCGATCGCGGAAGGAAGGTGGAGTGACGCCATCAGCGAAACGCCCGCGGAGTCACTCCGCGGGCGGGACGGAAATCGGGCGCAACCCTACGGGCGCCCCGGAACGGCGTCAATCCGACGTGAGGCGGTCACGCTCGCGGTAGGCGTTCGCGAGCGCCGCTCGAATCCGGTCGCTCAGGTGAATCGGAACCCCCACGGGGTCGTCCACGCGGTAGAGCTGGATGGTGGTGCGGATGGTGTCCACCTCGAGATGGCAGTGGCGGCAACCGTTCAGGTGAGTCTCGATCTCCGCCCGCAACTCGGCGGCGAGTTCCTCTTCGAGAAATACGGACAGCTGGTCCAGCACTTCCTGGCAGTTCAGCTTCCTCACGACGCCGCACCCCGGGCCGGCACCGTTTCCGTCTGTCTCATGTCGCTCCTCCGCGCCCGCCCCGTGCACGTCGCGACGCTCGCCCGACCTGTCACGGAACGCACACTTCGATGCGGGGGACGTGTGGCGGTTTTCGTGAAGTTCTGCGTGGCCGCATCCGGCGCGACTACGCCCGGCCCCGCGGTGCGCGCTTCCAGCCGATCCGGATGACGCCTCCCTGCCCGTCCATCAGGGTCCGGCGCCCACCGACGAAACCCAATACCGCCCATCACGTTGTCCGGATAACTGAAGGTGCTTTCGAGATGGTGACCCGTGCTGGGATCGAACCAGCGACACCCTGATTAAAAGTCAGGTGCTCTACCGACTGAGCTAACGGGTCAATTGATTTCGGCGCGGGCCGCGAGCCGCGAGTGAACGCCGTGATCACGTGGCGAATCACCAGCGTGGGGCTCGGGGGGCTTTGGGGCTTCATCGCCTTCGGGAAGCGACCGGGGTCCGGGCGGGCCCCGGCGCTTCGTTCGACCGGCGGCTACTTGCCGTCCTTGTCGCGCTTCTTCAGATACTCGACCACCTGCTTCGCTTCCGACTCCGTCAGGCCCTGATTGGTCATCTGCAGCTTGTAGACCTTGAAGAGCGAGTCCGCGATCGGGTCGGTCTTGACCATCACGTCCGGGTGCAGAATCTGGTGCTCCATCCAGACCGCGGTGCGCTGCCGGGTCACGTCCTTCAGGTCCGGCCCGGTGAGCTTCTTCCCCCAACCGTGGCAGGCGGTGCAACCCTTCTTCGTGAAGAGCTTCTCCCCCGCCGCGGCCGCCGCGGCGTCCACCGGGGAGTCGGCCGCCCGCGGGCCATCGTCATACAGCGACTTCGCAAGCACCTTGCTCGCGGCGGGAGCGGGCGCCGCGGGCGCCGGGCTGGCCGAAGTGGAGGCTCCCTGGTCCTCGGCCTTGCCACCGCAGCCGGCGAGCACAACGAGGGCGGACGCCAGAAGCACGACAACTCGTCGGTTCATGGATTGGATCCTTTCAGTGCCCTTGAGGGGCGGGTGGTTCTGGAGACGCACGCATGAGCGTGTCGAGGCCGGCCGTCAACGCCGCGGTCTCCGCGCGCGAGAGCGCGCGGGCGGCCACGTCGATGACGACGGACTCCTCGCGCGAGTCGTTATATCGGCTCGTCCCGGGGGAAGCAAACCCGCCCTGTGCGCCCCTGTCCGGCGGCACGGGCCACCGGCCCGGGCGGGCGCCGGCTACCAGTCGCGGCGGCGGAAGACGCGCTGCGCCAACGCGAGCGGCACGGCCACCTGCACGAGCATCGCGAGCAGCACGGCGATGATGCCCGGCACGGTGCCCAGCGTCCGCACGAGCGTGGCCGCGGTCGGACCAAAGAGCGCGCCCCGGCCCACGGCCATCGTCACGAGCACGCGCGCCAGATCCACCGGGTTGAGCAGCAGCGCGGGCAGCAGGATCGCCTGCAGGCCGACGCCGCGAAAGGTCGTCGTCGCGCCCAGCACCGCGAGGTCGTAGGCCACGACCATCAGCAACCAGAGCGCGAGCGCCGCGCCGGTCGCCCGCAGGCGATCGGGCCAGAGCGAAGCGATCGCGAGCGCGGACGCCACGCTCAGCACGGCGAGTCCCAGCGAGACCCCGCACAGGACCGCGAAGCCGCCGAGCTGGTCGGGTCCGGCGTTGAGAGCCACGACCAGGCCTCCTCCCCCGAGCCCCAGCAGCTGGGCGACCGAAACGGCGGCGGAGACGCCGACGAACTTGCCGGCCAGCACTTCGGTGCGCGACACCGGCTGAGCCAGGAGCAGCGAGAGGGATTCGGCGCCACCGGTCACGCTCGTCACGCCGAGCATCAGGCCGACCAGCGGCACGACGAAGAGCACGAGGTTGAGCAGGGACAGGGTCACCCGCGCGAAGCCCGTGAAACCCACTTCGCCACTCTGCGCGAGGCCGAAGAACGACAGTCCGAGCACGAGCAGCGCGAACAGTGCGGCGAAGCCGAACAGCCACCTGCTCTCGAGAGCGCGCCGGTATTCCTCCCGCGCGACGACGAACGCGCGGAGGGCTCGAAACCGGGCGGGTGCGGGCATCAGCGGTGTCCCTCGGCGAGGTGGGAGCCGGCGACGTGCAGCTGCGCCGCCGGACGACCGTCGAGCATCCACGCGAAGTCCTCGCCGGGCAGGTCGAGCAGCAGCGTGTCGGTCCGCGCCTCCCCGGGCGCCAGCGACCGTGGGGCGAACGCGTGCTCGTAGCCCGAGAGCGCGAGATGCGCGGCCGCGACACCCCGGTTGATGACGGTGATCGCGAGCCGGTGCCCCAGCACGGCGCTGATGCGCGGCGGGTGTGCCTCGTCGCCGGCCACGACCAGCGTGTCGGCCTCGACGGGCGGCGGCGGCGGTGGCGATTCCGGCGCTGCGGCACGACGCGGCAGGCGGCCGGCGATCGTGAATGCGGCCGCCCCGGCGAACACGAGCAGCACCAGCGCGAGCCAGCGGCGCGTCACGCCCGGACCCCGTCGCGCTCGCGCACCGCGGCCAGAAAGACCTCTTCCAGCGTGGGGCGCTGCGTTTCGACCGAATTCATCCCCACGCCCGCGGCACGCAGAGCCTCGAGCGCCTCGAGGAACCGGCCTTCACGCGCCTCGACCGCGATGGAGGCGCCGACGACGACGACCCGGTCGAGCCCGCGCGACTCGAGCACCGCGAGCGCTCGCGCGGGGGGGTCGTCGAGCCCGATCACCAGCCGCGTCGCTCCGACCTGCCGGGCGCGCAGGTCCGACATGCTTTCCAACGCGGCGGCGCGTCCTCCGACCAGGATGAGCACGCGGTCGGAGACCCTTTCGACCTCGTCGAGCAGGTGCGAGCACAGCAGAATCGTCCTGCCCTGCGCCTTCAGTTCGAGGACGAGCGAGCGGAACTCCCACGTCGCCTGAGGATCGAGGCTTGCGGTCGGCTCATCGAGCACGAGCAGCGACGGGTCGCCGAGCAGCGCCTGCGCGAGCGAAAGCCGCTGCGCGTAGCCACCCGAAAGCTCGGTCGCCCGGCGCCCGGCGTGCGAGCCGAGCCCCACGCGCTCGATCGCCGCCCCCACCGCATCCGCACCCAGTCCGCGCAGTTCGGCGAAGAAGGTCAGCACCTCGGACGCCGTCCGGCCGGGGGCGAACTCGACGCGCTGCGGCACCCAGCCGATCGACGCGCGCGCGCGCGGATCGTGGGGCGGGAGCCGGTCCGGTCCGATCTCGATGCTGCCCGAGTCCGGGCGCACGAGTCCGAGCAGGCACTTGAGCGTCGTCGTCTTGCCCGCACCGTTCGGTCCGATGAGCGCGAAGGTCTCGCCCTCCCGGATCTCGAACGACAGGCCGTCCACCGCCCGCACGGCGCCCCAGCGCTTGTGGAGTCCCTCGACCCGGATCATGCGCGCCACGCCCCGCTCGAAGCGAGTGCCGCCGCTCCAATGGCGGCAAGGGTCCCGAAGGCGATCATCCCGGCCCAGTTCCTATTTCCGCGTCGCGGCGCATCCTCGCCACCGGGCAGCGCCGGGGTCGAGTCGGGAGCCAGAGGCACGGGCCGCACTCGCGGGAATCGATCCACGGCCTCGCTCGGCCGCAGCGCCGGGAACACCTGCTCCGCGACGCCCAGCGCCGCGACCGCGGGGCTGTGCGCGAGCAGCGTGAGATCGGGCGACCGCTTCGACAGGAACGCGAACGCCCCGACCGGCGCGTACTCGGTGTCGCCCGCGCCGTCGTCGTCGAGGTCGTAGGCCGCGTGGGCACTCCACCAGTTGCCCATGCGGCCGTCGTCGAAGCGGTTGTCGGTGCGGCGCATGTCGAGCGCGACCGGGTAGTCGTTCTGCACGAAGTCGTTCGCGGTGAAGACGTTCTTCGCGCACGAGGCGAACATCAACACGCCCCAGCCGTTGTCCTGGACGAGGTTCCCGCGGAACTGGTTGCGGTTCGAGCCGTCGAGGAACACGCCGACGGTGTTCTCCGCGATCCGGTTCTCTTCGAAGCGGCCGTCGGAGCAGTCGCGAAGCAGGAGCCCGTACGTGCGGGGACCCTGATTGCGGACGAACGCGTTGCGCTCGATCACCAGGTGGTTCGAGAACATGAGCGCGCAGCCCGCGATGTTTCGAGTGAACCGGTTGCGCGCCAATCGGCCATTCTGACAGTACATCGAGTGAAAACCGTAGCGCCCGCTGTCGTAGAGCAGGTTGTCCTCGATCGTCGCGCCGTGCGCGAACGACAGGTAGAGGGCGTCCATGAAGCGGTCGACGCGACACTCGCGCACGACGGCCCGAGCGCAGTACCACAGATGCACACCGTTGCCTTCGCCGCGCCCGGCGCGCGGCCGGCAACGACCCGTGAGGTCCACCTGCTCGATCCGCAGGTCGTCGGCCCGTTCGCCGTAGACGCCGTAGAGCACGTCGGTGAGCACGAGTCGCGAGAGGCGGACGTGCGCGCCGAGCAGGACCCGCACGCCGGCGTCGACGTCCATGACCGAGCGCCCGCTGCCCCGGAGGACGAGATCCTCCACGACGGCGCCCGAGACGCCGACGGTGAGCACCGATCCCCTTCCTCCGCCGTCCACCACCGCGCCCGCCTCCCCCCGCAGCACGATCGCCTTCGCGACGACGAGCGGGCCCGAGTGCACGCCGCGCGCGAGCACGATGGTGTCGCCGGGCGCGGCGGCCGCGAGGGCGTCCGCGGCCCGGCCGGGCGGCACGAGGGTCTCGCGCGCTCCGGCCGCGGATGCCGCCGCGAGCAGGAGAAGCGCCGCCAGCCCTCCGGCGCGCAGGGTCATTGCCGCCTGCTGGAACGCCCCGCCGAGCGCGCGGCCCGGCGTTCGAACCAGACGGTCAGCGGCCCGAGCAGCCAGGCGATCCCGAGCAGCACGGTGCCGGGTCCGGGCATGCTGAGGACCTTGAAGTTCGCCATCCGGTTGTAGCCGATGAACGGCGGCGTGAACGCTTCGAGCTTGATCGCGGCACGCGGGTCGAGCTCGTGGCCGTACTTGTACAGCCAGGTGGCGTAGTCCTTGAACATCACGACCGCGAAGGCGGTGAACGCGAGCCAGCCGAGCACCGCGAGCCAGCGGCGGTTGAAGAGTCCGGCCAGCAGCGCCAGCACGCCGAAGCCCGTCAGTGCCTGCGGCAGGAAGCGGAACTCCCGGAAGTCCTCGTTGCGGAGCGCCTTCATGCCCACGTAGTGGTTCAGCGTGTTGATCTTGTCGACGTCACCGCGAATCTCGTTGGTGTAGATCCGCAGGGTCAGCCCTTCGCGGTACTGCGGAGCCCACATCCGCATCTCCCAGATATGCAGCACCGGAAAGAAGAAGACCGGCAGGAGCACGAGCGCCGCGAGGAAGATGTAGCGGCGCTCCGTGGGCCGGAACTTGCCGGTCAGGTACTCGTTCACGATTCGACTCCCAGGCATTCCCACGGCGGCCGGGGGACGGTCCCCCGGCCGCGCGCGGGTTTCGACTACTTCCGTCCCAGCTCGGCCGCGATCTGCGCGGTCTTCGCCGGGTCGGGCCGCTGCACGCTCGCGATGGAGGAGCCGCGCGGACGCACCTCGATGAGCCCCTGCATCTCCTGGTGGAGCGCGCTGCAGAAGTTCGAGCAGTAGAACGGGACGATCCCTGGCTTCTCGGCCTTCCAGTGCATGGTCTTCGTCTCGCCCGGCTCGACCTGCATGTTGCAGTTCGACCAGAGGATGCCGAAGCCGTGGGCGATGTCGTCGTCCTGCTCGAGGTTGGTGACGTGGAAGTACACGTCGTCGCCCTCGTTCGCCACGACGATGTCGGGGGTGAAGTGCGTGCGCACCGCGAGCATGTACACGTCCACGCGATTGCCCTTGCGCTCGATGCGGGCGTCCTCGGCGCGCTTGATGGCGTCCGGATGACTGTTCTTCTCGAGCGGATAGATGGTGAAGGGCTTGAGCTTCTCGGCCCGGATCATCTGCGCGTAGTGCGGCTCGAGATAGGTCGGGAAGTCGTAGAGCAACTCCATCTTCGGCCCGCGCAGGTCAATGAGCTGGGCCGCCTCGGGATGCGTCGGGCCGACGCTCAGATAGCGGTCCTTCGACAGCTTGTCGAGCGCCACGACGTACTCGCCGGTGGGGTTGCGCGTGTCGCCTTCGGAGGCCATCAGATGGCCGATCGAGTAGTACACGTCGATTTTGTCCGTCACGTCCCACGGCGGACCGACCTTCCACTTCGCGATCTGCGAATCGAGGAACAGCGACGTGTACGCGTTGCCCTTGTCGTCGAACTGCGTGTGCAGCGGACCGAGCCCGACCGGAACCTTCGCCTCGAGGCAGTCGTCGAACTCGAGGACGGGCACGCCCATGCGCTCGCCGTCGAACTCCTTCTTCTCGATCGCCTTCATCATCTTCGCGAAGCTGTAGACGCTGACCTCCGCCTGCAGCTTGCCCGAGCAGCAGACGTACTCGCCGGTCGGATTCACGTCCACGCCGTGCGGACTCTTGGGCACCGGCACCAGGTAGACGATGCCCGGCACCTTCGCCGGGTCGAGCACGGGCGCGCCGTTGATCGTCGTCGCCTTGCCCTCGTCCACGGCCTTCTGCGCCGCGCGCCAGTCCACGGCGGCGAAGAAGTCCATCTCGTTCTGCGAAGCCTTGATCTCGAGCGAGTCGTACGCCATCTCGCTGTTGTAGCAGGTGAAGAAGGCCCAGCCGTGGCTCGGCCCCTTGCCGGCGTCCGCGAGATCCCAGTCGAACGGCGGCATCAGGATCTCGAAGCCCATGGACATCGTGCCGTCCTTCGGATCCACCTTGATCCCGGCGATGATGCCCCGGAAGTCCTTGCCGTAGTCCTGCACTCGGGCCGGGCGGTTCGGCACCGGAACCGAGAAGCGCGATGCCGCGAACACGTACTCGGTGTTCGGGGTCGGGAACGGACAGGCGTGGGCGGCCGAGAGGTTGGGGATCGGACCGTAGATCTGCTTCGTCTTGAAGTCGCCGAGGTCGATCCGGGCGATCCGGGCGCTGACCATGTCGTTGATGAACAGCCAGCGGCCGTCGTAGTTGCCGTCGGTTTCCGACAGCCCGGGGTGATGCGCGTCGCCCCATGTCCGCCCGCCGAGCATCGCCTTCGACTCCTCGTCGTATCCGTAGCCCACCGCGGGCTCGGGAGTGAAGACGGGAATGGTCGTGATGTGCCGGCACGACGGCATTCCATAGACGTAGACGTTGCCGTGATGCCCGCCGGAGAGGAATGCGTAGTACGCGTCGTGCTCACCGGGCTTCACGTAGGTCCTGCGGGCGGCGTCGCCGGAGGCGCCGCCCCCGCGGTTCGCCGCCATGCAACCCGCGGTCGCCGCGAGAATGCTCGCGACCGCCAGCGCCAGCTTCCAACGTTGCTTCATGGCCTCCCCCCTTGTCGGGATCCGGCAGGAGCCGGGGCCCGGACGGGCCCAGGCCTTCCCTGTCGGCCGGGAACTACTTGCCGTCCTTGTCGCGCTTCTTCAGGTACTCGACCACCTGCTTCGCTTCCGTTTCGGTCAGCCCCTGCTTGGGCATCTGCAGCGCGAATTGCGCGAACAGCGCGCGCGCGATGGGGTCCGTCTTGACCATCACGTCGGGGTGCAGAATCTGATTCTCCATCCAGGTGGCGGTGCGCTGCTTCGTCACGTCCTTGAGATCCGGCCCGGTCAGCTTCCTGCCCCATGCGTGGCAGGCCGTGCAGCCCTTGGTCGAGAAGAGCTTCTCTCCGGCGGCGGCCGCGGCGGCGTCCACCGGCGAGTCGGCCGCCCGCGGGCCGTCGTCGTAGAGCGACTTCGCGAGCAGCTTGCCCGCGGCGGGCGCCGGGCTGGCCGAGGCGGAGGAGGAACCCTGGTCCTCGGCCTTGCCGCCGCAGCCGGCGAGCACGACGAGGGCGGAAACAAGCAGGCAGGTGGCGTACCGGTTCATGAATGGAATCCTTTCAGTGTCCCTGCGGGGCACGTGACTCCGGGGGTTCACGCATGAGCGTGTCGAGGCCGACCGTCAACGCCGCGATCTCCGCGCGCGAGAGCACGCGGGCGGCCACGTCGAAGACGACCGACTCCTCCCGGTGGATGTGGAGTCGGAGCAGGTCGGAGAGATCCCGGACGAGCACCTCGACCTGTTCGTCGCGGGCGCGTTCCCGGGGTCGGGAGAGTTGTTCGGCGAGCGCGGACAGCATCGCCCGCAACTCCGCGTGATCGGCCAGCAGCGGATCGATCGTGCTCGCCGCCCCCGGAAAGGCCGCGCGCAGGGCGGGGTAGAGAACCGAATCCTCGGCCGCCATGTGGGTCGCGAACTGCCGCTCGAGGTGCGCGACCAGTTCGTTCAGCAGTCCGTCATCGAGGGGCACCCTGCCCGAGCGGAACTCCGTCTCGAGCCGCGCGAGGCGCCCCAGGACCCGGTCGTGGTCCCGGCGAAAGACCGCGAACGGGTCATCGGAGCGGGGATCGTCCTGTGTCATGCGGACAACATCGCCCGTCCGAGGAGCCGCGCGTATGACGCCCGTCATGCCGGCCGTGGATTCTCCGGTTCGGCGGCTCCGGGACGGGCCTGCACCGCGGCGGGCGGTTGCGCCGCCGGACGGGCGTGGGCGATGCTGCGCGAGCGAGAGCCCGGACCGGGTCCCGGGGGCCGAAGTCCGCTCCACGGCTCCACCTGGCGGACCGATCCGGGAGCCACAGTCCGGTCGTCACCCGAAACCACCCACTCCTGCACGCCAGGCACCGGCCGCGGGCCCGCCCTCCCGCTCAGCCGCTTCCGGAGAATCTCCTTGTCCGACCCGCGCATGGAGCGCATTCAAGCGGCCGTTCGCTCGCAGCCGATGTTTCGCGGCCTGCCGTCGGAGGACCAGCAGCGGATCGAGACGATGGCGACCCTGCGCGACCTGCACAAGGGCGACGTGCTGTGGACCGCGGGAGATCCGGCCGAGACCCTGACGCTGATCGTGAGCGGCCGCGTCAAGGTCGTGCGCCACGGAACCGGCGGAGACGTCATCCTCGAGATCTTCGGCCGCGGTGAGTCCGTCGGGGCGGTCGCGGTCTACAACCGCATGCCCTACCCGGCATCGGCGATCGTCATGGAGCCGACGGCGATCCTGTGCGTGCCCGCCGCGCACTGGTTCGATCTGCTCGAGCGTCACCCCGACCTGTCGCGCCGCCTGATCCTCCATCTCACCCGTCTCAACATGATGCTGGCGCGAAAGGTCGAGGAAATGCGCGGGCAGCGCGTCGAGGTGCGCATCGCGCAACTCTTCCTCGGGCTTGCCGAGCGTTCCGGCAGGGCGACCGCGGCGGGCACCGAGATCCCGGTGCCGCTCTCGCGCCAGGAGGTGGCCGAACTGGTCGGCACCACCGTCGAGTCGGCGATCCGCACGCTTTCGCGCTGGAACCGCGAGGGAGTGCTCGTCACCGGCGAGCGGCGGTTCCTGGTGCCGTCCCTGGAGCGACTCCGCTCGATCGCCGAAGGCCGCGGCGAGGAGTAACCCGCCCCGGCCGGCGCCGCGGCACGCAGCCGGGCGGGCCGAACGCGCCTGCTCAGCCGCGGGAGACTTCGGCCTCGCGGGCGGCGCCGACGGAGACGCTCGAGATCGGCACGCCGACCTCCGCCTCGATCGCTTCGAGGTAGGCGCGAGCCGCGGCCGGCAGGTCGGCCCAGCGACGGGCCGATTCGGTGCTGCGCTTCCAGCCCGCGAAACGCTTCCAGACCGGCCGGCAGCCGGCCAGCGTGCGCGCCGAGGCCGGATACTCCGCGAGTTCGCGCCCCTCGCACTCGTAGGCCGTGGCGACGAGGATCTCGTCGAAGTGGTCGAGAACGTCGAGCTTGGTCACGACGAGCGAGGTGAGGCCGTTGATCCGCGCCGCGTAGCGCAGCGCCGGCAGGTCGAGCCAGCCGCATCGGCGGGGCCTGCCGGTCGTGGCGCCGTACTCCTCGCCCGCCTCCCGCAGGCGGGCGGCTTCCTCCGCGGGCATCTCGCTCGGGAACGGACCCAGTCCGACGCGCGTCGCGTAGGCCTTGCTCACGCCCACGACCTCGTCCACCGCGGTCGGCCCGAGCCCGACGCCGAGCGGGGCGCCGGCGGCGCTCGCGGACGACGAGGTCACGTACGGGTAGGTGCCGTGGTCCACGTCGAGCAGCGTGCCCTGCGCTCCCTCGAGCAGTACGCGCCGGCCGGCGCGAAGCGCCGCGTGCAGCTCGGCCGGGACGTCGCAGACCAGCGGCTCCAGCCACGCGGCGACCTCCCGAAGGCCGTCGTGCAGCGCCGCGCCGCTCATCGCGGAAAGTTCGGTCGCGGCCTCCGGGAACTCACGGCGAAGCCGCGCGAGGTTGCCGTCCACCCGGCCGACGAACGTCGCGCGGTCGTACAGGTCGGCGACCCGCAGGCCGGTGCGCCCCGCCTTGTCGCGATAGGCGAAACCGATGCCGCGGCCGGTGGTCCCGATCGCTCCCGGCCCCTGCTCGGCCACGGCTTCGGCGGCGCGATGGTAGGGCAGGATGAGGTGCGCCGAGCCCGAGACGCCGAGCTGCGCGCGCGCCGGCAGGCCGAGCGATTCGAGCCGGGTCACTTCCTCGAACAGCCGGTCCGGGTCGATCACGACGCCGTTGCCGATCAGGCAGCGCCGGCCCGGGTTGAGGATGCCCGAGGGGACCAGGTGCAGCACCAGCGTCTCGCCGTGATGGATGACGCTGTGTCCCGCGTTGGGGCCGCCCTGGTAGCGGGCCACGATGTCCGCGCGGGCGCTCAGCGCATCGACGATCTTGCCCTTGCCTTCGTCGCCCCACTGGGCGCCCACCACCACCGTGCACGGCATCGAGACCCTCCCGGAGTCCGGAGCGACGCGGCAAGGTAGCGGAGCGTGGGTGGGGTGTCCAACGCGGGATGCGCGCTCAGCGCTCCTCGACGCCGGGCACGACGACCGGATTGCCCCGAAGCTCGAGCACGCTCGAGAGGAAACCGGCCGCGATCAGCTGGACGCCGACGACCAGAGCGGTCGCGCTCGGCACGATGACGCGCATCATGACGGCGATGTCGAGATCGCCGAAGGCACGCCGGGCCCAGACGTAGGCCGAAACCGCGACCCCCGCGAGTCCCAATACGACCAGCACTCCCCCGAGCAGGACCGCCCGTTCCAGCGACTTCGCCTTCAGGAAGCGCTCGAATCGCTCGCTCGACGGCAGCACGCCCTGCGCGGTCGCGTGCTGGTTCGCGAGCAGGAACGACAGCACGGTCTGGCTGCCGATGGTGATCAACGCTCCGGCCAGGATCAGCGAGTGGACGTCCAGGCGGACACCGAGAACGCGCACCGGGTGCCAGACGATCAGGCTCATGAGCAGTCCGCCGAGGATGAGCAGCGCCAGTCCGGGGTAGAGGAACAGCCAGCGGGGACTGTACAGCAGCATGAAACGCAGCTGCCGCCAGCCGTCATGAAACGTGCGCAGGTGCGGGCGGCGGCTGCGTCCGTCCGGGCGAAGGATCGTCGGGACCTCCGTGATGCGCAGTCCCTCGAGGCTGGCTTTCGCGACCATTTCGATCGCGAACTCCATGCCCATCGAACTGAGGCCCAGCCCCAGGACCGCGTCCCGTCGGCAGCCGCGGATGCCGCAGTTGACGTCGCCGATGGGCGCGGCGAAGAACGTGCGTCCGAGCAGCGTCATCATCGGATTGCCGGGAAAACGATGAAGCGGCGGCATGGCTCCCGGACGGATGCCGCCACGGAAGCGGTTGCCCATCACCAGGTCGAAACCCTCGCGAAGCTTCGCGACGAACGCCGGCAGGCTCGACACGTCGTAGCTCCCGTCGGAGTCCGCGAGCACGACGAACCGGCCGCGCGCGGCCATGAGCCCGGCGGTCAGCCCGGTGCCGTAACCACGCCGCGGCACGTCCGGAAACCAGTCCACCACGTGGATCACGCGCGCCCCCGCGGCCCTCGCCAGTTCCGGCGAGCCATCCGTGCTGCCGTTGTCGGCGACCAGCACCTCTCCTTCGAGGCCGTGCTCGGCGAACTGCCGCGTCACTTCGCCGATACAGGCCGCCACCGTCTCCGCCTCGTTCAGGCATGGAAATAGGAACGTGAGTTCGAGGTCGGAGGGCTGAATGGGGGGGGCGGAGGCCGTGCGCATGCCGCACCATGATGGCCGGTGCTTCGCGGGAGCGTCAAGAGTTGCAGATTGCACGATCGCCCCGCCCGGCCACGGCGTGCCGGGTCACGCGCGGCGACAGGACCATTCCCCACGCTTGCGCGATGAGGGTAGAATCTTCGGCGGTCCCTGACCCGGAGCGTCCATGAAGACGGTGATTCTCGCGGGCGGCCTCGGCACCCGTTTCGCGGAAGAAACGGACATCCTGCCCAAGCCGATGATCGAGATCGGCGGCCGCCCGATCCTGTGGCACATCATGAAGATCTACGCCCACTTCGGGCACAGCGAGTTCGTCGTCGCGCTCGGCTACCGCGGCGACGTGATCAAGCGCTGGTTCCTCGATCACGCGCGCCTCGAGAGCGATTTCCGGATCGACCTGTCCCGCGGACAGGTCACCGAGTACTCGGCGACCCGCGACGACTTCACCGTCCACCTGATGGACACGGGCCCCGAGACGATGACCGGAGGTCGTTTGCTGCGGCTCGCGCCGCTGCTGCGCGACGGCACGTTCATGATGACCTATGGGGACGGCGTCTCGGGACTCGACATCCGCCGCCTGCTCGAGTTTCACCGGCGGCACGGCAAGCTCGCGACGCTCACAGCGGTGCGGCCGCCGGCCCGATTCGGGCGGCTCGAGTTCGAGGGTGACGCGATCGCCCGCTTCGACGAGAAGCCACAGATCGGCGAAGGCTGGATCAACGGCGGGTTCTTCGTGCTCGAGCCCGGCGTGTTCGATTACCTCGAGGGCGACGACACGGTCTGGGAGCGCGCCCCGTTGGAGCGGCTCGCGGCCGATGGCCAGCTGATGGCCTACCGCTGCGAGGAGTTCTGGCAGTGCATGGACACGCTGCGCGACAAGCGCACGCTCAACCAGCTGTGGGCCGAGGGGAATGCGCCATGGGCCGTGTGGAAGTGAGCGGCGTCCCGGGGGATTCGACCGCGTGGAAGGACCGCACGGTCCTCGTCACGGGCGCGACCGGACTCATCGGCTCGTGGCTCGTGAAGGACCTGCTGGCGCAGGGAGCGCGTGTCGTCGTGTTCGTGCTGGATGCGGACCCGCATTCCGAACTGCTGCGCAGCGGCGACCTCTCGCGCTGTCACGTCGTGAACGGGGATCTCGCGGATTTCGCGGCGCTCGAGCGCGGGGTCAACCTGCACGACGCGGACACGGTGTTCCACCTCGGCGCGCAGACGCTCGTGGAAGTCGCGCATCGCTGGCCCCTGGCGACGTTCGAGTCGAACCTCCGCGGGACGTACAACCTGCTGGAGGTCTGCCGGCTGCATTCGGGGCTGGTGCGCCGCGTCGTCGTCGCCTCGAGCGACAAGGCGTACGGCGCGCGGTCCGACCTGCCCTACCGGGAGGACATGCCGCTCGCGGGCCATCACCCCTACGAGGTCTCGAAGACCTGCACCGACCTGCTCGCGCAGACCTACGCCCAAACGTACGGGCTGCCCGTCACCATCGCCCGGTTCGGAAACGTCTACGGCGGAGGCGACCTCAATTGGAGTCGCATCGTTCCCGAAACGGTCCGCGCGCTGCTGGAAGGCCGGCGACCGGTGCTGCGCAGCGACGGCACCTTCATCCGTGACTACGTCTACGTGAAGGACGTGGCGCGCGCCTACCTGCGCATGGCCGAATGCATGGACCGGCCGGACGTGCGTGGCGAGGCGTTCAACTTCAGCGGCGAGAAGCCGACTTCCGTGCTGGAACTGGTCGCCACCCTCCGCCGGCTCATGGGCCGCGAGGATCTCGAGCCCGAGATCCGTAACACGGCCCGGGGCGAGATCAAGGACCAGCACCTCTCGGCCGCCAAGGCGCGCGAGCGCCTCGGCTGGACCCCCGCCTGGACGCTCGAGGCGGGCCTGCTCGAGACCATCCGCTGGTACAGGGACTATCTCGGGAAGTGAGCGGATGAGCGGCGACGCCGCGCTCGGCGGCCGGGAGATCCTCGTCACCGGCGGGGCTGGCTTCGTGGGCTCGCACCTGGTGCGCCGCCTGGTGCGCGACGGCGCCCGCGTCACCGTGCTGACCCAGCCGGGGGCGCCGATCGCAGCGCTCGCCGAAGTGGCCGGCCGGGTCACGCTGGTGGAGGGCGATCTCGTCGAGTCGGCCTCGCTCGAGCAGGCGATCGGGCCCCTCGCGCCCGAAGTCGTCTTCCATCTCGCCGCATGGACGGGCGGGCGAAGCCGTCCGGACGACCCCGGGGCCTGGCGACTCAGCCTGCGCGTCAACCTGGAAGGCACGCTCAACCTGCTCGTGTCGCTGTCGGCGGGCCGCACCCGGCCGAAGCGCATCGTGCGAACCGGCGGCATGGAGGAGTACGGCGCGGGTCCGGCTCCGTTCCGGGAGGAGCAGCGCGAGCACGCGATCTCCCCCTACTCCGCCAGCCAGGTCGCGGCGACCCAGGTCGCGCACGCGCTCGCGGCCCAGTGGAACCTGCCGCTGGTCACGCTGCGCCCGGCCCTCGTGTACGGCCCCGGGCAGGACGAGAGCTTCTTTCTGCCCTCGCTCGTGCGCGCGTGCGTCGAGGGTCGGGACTTCGCGATGACCTCGGGCGAGCAGGCCGTGGATTTCGTGTTCGTGGACGACGTCGTCGAAGCGCTGATCGCGAGCGCCACGCGTGACGGCGTCGAGGGGGAAATCCTCAACGCGGGCTCGGGACGCGAGATCACGCTCCGCGACCTCGCCGAACGCGTGCGGGCCCTGTCGGGCTCGCGCGCCCGGCTGCTCTTCGGCGCGAGGCCCGAGCGGGCGGGCGAGGCCTCCCACCGGTGGATGGACTCACGCCGCGCCGCGCGGCTGCTGGAATGGTCCGCGCGCACGAAACTCGACGAGGGCCTGCGCCGCCTCATCGCGGCCGCGCGAGCCTGAGCGCGCCGTCCGCGCAGGCGCCGGGCTACCTCCCGCCCGCCAGCGCCTCGATCACGATCTGCGCGGCGTCCGTGCCGGCGCGCCGCTGGGCTTCGGCCGTGGAGGCCCCCAGGTGCGGCAGCGGCAGGAAGTTCGGCAGCGCCAGCAGCGGGTGCTCGGCGGGCGGGGGCTCGGTGGCGAACACGTCGGAGGCGGCCGCGCGGATCGTGCCCGCGACGAGCGCCGCGTGCAGGTCGGGTTCGTTCACGACCCCGCCGCGCGCGCAGTTGACGAGCACCGCGTCCTTCTTCATGAGCGCGAACTCGCGCGCCCCGATCGAGTCGCGCGTGCCCTCCATGAGCGGCACGTGCAGCGTCACGATGTCGGCGGATCGGAAGACCTCGTCGCGCTGAAGCTCGCGCACCCAGCCGAAGCCTTCGGACGTGGTTCCGTGCTTGGGATCGTGCGAGACGACCGTGAGGTCGAAGGCGCGCGCGCGCGTCGCGACTTCGCGGCCGATCCGGCCGAAGCCGAGAATGCCGAGCGTGCGTCCCGACAGCTCGCGGCCCTGGTACTTCGACTTTTCCCACACGCCGCGCCGCAGGTCGCCCGCCGCCGGCACGAGATGACGCTCAAGCGCGAGCAGCAGGCCGAACACCAGCTCGGCCACCGAGACGGAGTTGGCGTTCGGCGTGTTGAAGACCCGCACCCCGCACGCCTCCGCCGCGGCGCGGTCCACGTTGTCGAGGCCGGAGCCCGCGCGCACCACCACGCGCAGGCCCGGGCTGGCGCGCAGGACGTCGCCCGTCACCTTGGTCGCGCCGCGCACGATCAGGCCGCTGATGCCCGCGAGCGCGGCGACGAGGGCCTCGCCCTTCAGGGCATTGGCCTCGGCCACCTCGTGGCCGGCGGCGCGGAGCATGGCGATCGCGGCCGGGTCCACCCGGTCGCAGGCCAGGACCTTCACGCGTTCTCCCAGCCGCGTCGCGCCGCCTCGATGGCGCCACCGGCCCTGTGGCCCGCCGCGTTCACGCACTCCTCGAGGGCGCCCAGCACCACGTAGATGTCGGAGAGGTCGTAGGCGCCCATGTGACCGATGCGGAGCATCTTGCCCTTCATGTGATCCTGCCCGCCGGCGACCGTGATGCCGTGGGTTTCGCGCAGCCTCTTGACGATCCCGGAGGCGTCCACGCCCGCCGGCGGCTCGATCGCGGTCACGCCGTGCGCCGGGCTCTTCGAGAAGAGCGTGCAGCCGAGCGCGCGCGCTCCGGCCTGCGTCGCCGCGGCCAGTCGAGCGTGGCGCCGGTGCACGGCGTCGAGCCCCTCCTCCTTCATCATCGTGATCGCCTCGCCGACGGCGAAGGTCAGGCTCACCGCGGGCGTGAACGGCGTCTCGCCGGCAGGCAGGTTCTTGCGCGCCTTGCGCAGATCCCAGTAGAAGCGCGGCAGGCGTTCGCCCTCGATCGCGTCGAGCGCCCACGGGGCGAGGCTCACGGTCGCGATGCCGGGGGGCGACATCAGGCCCTTCTGCGACCCCGTCACGACCACGTCCACACCCCAGGCGTCCTGCGGCAGCGGGTGCACGCCGACGCCGGTGATGGCGTCCACGACCAGTCGCCGGCCGCGCGCGCGTGTGACCTTCGCGAGCGCCTCCACGTCGTTGAGCGTCGCGGTCGAGGTCTCGCTCTGCGTGCCGAACACGGTCGTGATCGCCGCGTCGGCGTCGAGGCGCCGGGCGACCTCGGCCGGGTCCACGGCGTGCCCCCAGGGCACTTCCACCACGTCGCAGCCGACGCCGTAGGCCTTGCACAGGTTCGCCCAGCGCTCGCCGAACTTGCCGCCGACGATGACCAGCGCGCGGTCCTTCGGGCCGAGCAGGTTGACGACGCACGCCTCCATCGCCCCGGTGCCCGAGGCCGCCAGCATCAGCACCTCGCCTGCGGTCTGGTGCAGCCACTTCAGATCCTCGCTGACCTTCTTGAAGGTCGCGCGGAAGGCGTCCGTGCGATGGTGCGGCGGCACCTGCGAGAGGGCGCGCAGGATGCGCGCGGGAATCTCGACCGGGCCGGGCGTGAACAGGCGCGCGCGCGTATGGGTCCGGGTCGTCGCGGCGGTGGGCGTGGCGGTCATGGAGCGTCGGTCCTCTCGTCTCAGTGGGCGTAGTTCGCGGCCGGGTCGGCGTCCGCGAGGGGAGCGTCAGCGGAGGGCGTCGTGCGCTCGAGCGCGTGCTCGAGCACCTGGTCCATCGTCTCGACGAACACGAACGACAGGTCGGCGCGCACTTCCTCGGGGATCTCGGAGAAGTCCTTCTCGTTCGCCTTCGGCACCAGCACGGTCCTGATTCCGGCGCGCCGCGCGGCGACGACCTTCTCGTTGAGTCCGCCGATCGGCAGGACGGTGCCGCGCAGCGTGATTTCTCCAGTCATCGCGACGTCGGCCCGGGTCGGAGCGCCGGTCAGGGCCGAGATGAGCGCCGTGGCGATCGTGATGCCCGCCGACGGGCCGTCCTTCGGCATCGCTCCCTCGGGCACGTGCACGTGCACGTCGATGTCCTTGTGGAACCAGCGGTCGAGGCCAAGCTGCGCCGCGCGCGCGCGCGCGTAGCTCATCGCCGCCTGCCCGGATTCGCGCATGACGTCGCCGAGCTTGCCGGTCAGCAGCAGGTCGCCCTTGCCGGGCAGGATGCTGGCCTCGATCGTCAACAGGTCCCCGCCGGTCTCGGTCCAGGCGAGGCCGTTCGCGACACCGACACGAGACGCCCGCTCCACCGAGGAGTCCACCCAGCGGCGCGGTCCGAGCAGCTTCGCGAGCTGATCCGCGCCGATCCGCACGCGCTTCTTCAGCCCGCCCTCGGCCTTCTTCTTGGCGACCTTGCGGCACAGCGACGAAATCTCGCGCTCCAGGTTCCGCACGCCCGCCTCGCGCGTGTAGCCGCTCACCAGCTCGGACAGCGCCCCGTCCTCGATCTCGAGATCGCTCTCGACGAGGCCCGCCGCGGCGCGCTGCTTGGGCACGAGGAAGCGCCGGGCGATCTCGACCTTCTCGGTCTCGAGGTAGCCGGGCAGGCGAATGACCTCCATGCGGTCCACGAGCGCGGGCGGAATCGAGTAGAGCGAGTTGGCGGTGCAGATGAACATGACCTGCGAGAGGTCGAAGTCCACTTCGAGGTAGTGATCCTGGAACGTGTGGTTCTGCTCCGGGTCGAGCACCTCGAGCAGCGCCGCCGCCGGATCGCCGCGCCAGTCCGCGCCGAGCTTGTCGATCTCGTCGAGCAGGAAGACGGGATTGCGGGTCTCCGCCCGACGCAGGCTCTGCAGGATCCGGCCGGGCATGGAGCCGATGTACGTGCGCCGGTGCCCGCGAATCTCGGCTTCGTCACGCACACCGCCGAGCGCCACGCGCACGAAGCGCCGGCCGAGAGCGCGCGCGATGGACTTGCCGAGCGAGGTCTTGCCCACGCCCGGAGGGCCCACGAAGCACAGGATCGGCGCCTTGTTCTGCCGGGTGAGCTTGAGCACCGACAGGTACTCGACGATCCGTTCCTTGACCTTCTTGAGTCCGAAGTGGTCCTGGTCCAGCACCTGCTCCGCGTTCGCGATGTCGAGGTTGTCCTTCGTCGCGCGCCGCCACGGCAGGCCGACGAGCCAGTCGATGTAGCCGCGCACGACGGTGGCCTCGGGCGACATGAAGCTCATGCGCGTCAGCCGTTCGAGCTCCTTGACGGCGCGCGCCCGCACCTCGCGCGGCATCTTCGCCTTGCGAATGGCCTCGCCCAGCTCGTCCATCTCGCTCGCGAACTCGTTCTGGTGCCCGAGCTCCTTGCGGATCGCCTTGAGCTGCTCGTTGAGATAGAACTCCTTCTGGTTCTTGTGCACCTGCGAACGCACCTGTCCCTCGAGCTTGCGCTCGAGGCGCACGATTTCGAGCTCGCTGGCCAGCGTTTCCGACAGCATGCGCAGGCGGGCCACGGTGCCGCTGGCCTCGAGCAGCTGCTGCTTGGCGGGGACCTTGACGAGCAGGTGAGAGGCGATCGTCAGCGCGAGCTGGACCGGATCCACCAGCGCGGCCGTCGTCGTCAGCACCTCGTCGGGAATGCGGCGATTGAGGTGCACGTAGTCCTGGAAGAGCTGGAGCGCGTTGCGCTGCAGCGCCTCGACCTCGGGCCCCGGCGGCACGGCGTCGTCGAGCAGCGCGATGTCCACCGTGTAGAAATCGTTCGCCCACAGGAACTGCCCGATCTGCGCGCGCGCAAGGCCTTCGACCAGCACGCGCATGCTCCCGTCGGGAAGCCTGAAGAGCTGCAGGATGCGCACCACCGTGCCCACGCGATGGAGCTCGTCCTGCTGCGGGTCGGCGACCTCGCTGCGACGCTGGGCGGTCACGAACAGGATCCGGTCGCGAGCCGCCGCCTTCTCGATCGCGTTGATCGAAGGCAGCCGCCCGACCAGCAGCGGGATGGTCATGAACGGGAACACGACCACGTCCCGCAGCGGCAGCAGCGGCAGGTGCGAGGAGAACGTCAGCTTCTCGTCGCCGCGGTCCACGGTCAGGGTGGTGGCGCGCTCGCTGGGCGCGGAGGAGGTCCGGCCGCGCTTCTTCGCGCCGGTGGCGCGCCTCGTCGGCGGCTTCGGTTTCGCCTGTCTGGCCAAGTGAGGCTCCCTCGAATGAACTCGGGCCGGTCGCGAAGGCGGCCGGCCCGACCTGTCGTCACGCGTGCGGGGTCGTGCCCCGCGGCGGTCAGGCTTCCTTGCGACGCTTCTCGCGCTCGCCCCGGAACGTCAGGAGCGGCGGCGCGTGGTTCTGGATGCATTCCTTCGAGATCGTGCAGCCGATGACGTCGGACCGCGAAGGAATGTCGTACATCACCTCCAGCATCGCCTCTTCGATGACCGCGCGCAAGCCGCGGGCGCCGGTCCCGCGCTGGATCGCGAGCGCCGAGATGGCGCGCAGAGCGTCCTCGGTGAAGTCGAGCTTGACGCCCTCCATCTCGAGGAACTTCGTGTACTGCTTGGTGATCGCGTTCTTGGGCTCGGTGAGGATGCGCACGAGCGCGTCCTCGTCGAGCGATTCGAGCGTGCCGAGCACCGGAAGCCGCCCCACCAGCTCGGGAATCAGCCCGTAGCGAAGCAGGTCCTCGGGTTCGACGAGCGACATCAGCTCGCCGGCGTTGCGCTGCTTGCGGCTCTTGATGTCGGCGCCGAAGCCCAGCACCTTCTGGCCGACGCGCCGCTCGACGACCTTGTCGAGACCCTCGAACGCGCCGCCGCAGATGAACAGGATGTCCTTGGTGTTGACCTCGATGTACTTCTGCTGGGGGTGCTTGCGTCCGCCCTGCGGCGGGACGTTGGCGACCGTTCCCTCGAGGATCTTGAGCAGCGCCTGCTGGACGCCCTCGCCCGACACGTCGCGGGTGATGCTCGGGTTCTCGCTCTTGCGCGAGATCTTGTCGATCTCGTCGATGTAGACGATGCCGTGCTCGGCGTTGACGAGGTTGAAGTCCGCCGACTGCAGCAGCCGGACGAGGATGTTCTCGACGTCCTCGCCGACGTAGCCGGCCTCGGTCAGGCTGGTGGCGTCCACGATCGCGAACGGCACCTTGAGCACCTTCGCGAGCGTGCGGGCGAGCAGGGTCTTGCCCGTGCCCGTCGGGCCGATGAGCAGGATGTTGGACTTCTCCAGCTCGACTTCGCTCGCTCCGACCGGCGAATAGATGCGCTTGTAGTGGTTGTAGACGGCCACCGCGAGCGTCTTTTTCGCCCGATGCTGTCCGACGACGTACTCGTCGAGGATGCGCTTGATTTCCGACGGCTTGGGCAGCTGGCCGGTGGCCGACGGCTGATCGCGCTCGATCTCGCCCTCGAGGATGTCGTTGCACAGTTTCACGCATTCGCTGCAGATGTAGACCGACGGGCCCGACACCAGGCGCGCGACTTCGTCCTGGCCGCGGCCGCAGAAGGAGCAGCGGATGGGATGAGGCGTGGCGATGCGCTTCTTCATGTGTTCCGTCCCCGAGCCTGCCCTGGGATTCGCGCGGCGGCCGCCCGGCGGCGGTCGCCCGTGAGCCGGTCTACTTGCGCTTCTCGATGATCTCGTCGATGAGGCCGTACGCCTTCGCTTCGTCGGCGCTCATCCAGTTGTTCCGGTCGCAGTCCTTGACCAGCTTGTCGAACGGCTGCCCCGTGTGCTTGGCCATGATGTTGTAGAGCTGGTCGCGCATCTTGGCCATTTCCTTCGAGTACAGCTCGATGTCGGTGAACTGTCCCTGCGTGCCGCCGAGCGGCTGGTGGATCATGACCCGGGAGTTCGGCAGCGCGTACCGCTTGCCGCTGGCGCCGGCGCACAGCAGCACCGTCGCCATGCTCGCCGCGACGCCCAGGCACAGCGTCGAGACCTGCGGCTTCACGAACTGCATGGTGTCGTAGATCGCCATGCCCGCCGAAATCATGCCGCCGGGGCTCTGGATGTAAAGGTTGATCTCGCGATCGGGATCCTCGGCTTCGAGGAAGATCAATTGCGCGACGACCAGGTTGGCGATGTGGTCGTCGATCGGCGTCCCGATGAAGATGATGCGGTCCTTCAGCAGCCGCGAAAAGATGTCGTAGGAACGCTCACCCCGGCCGGTTTGCTCGACGACGATCGGTACGAGACCCATCCCCTTGGACCTTTCCCTTTCCCTGCACTGGTCTGTCGGGCCGCCTCGGCGGACCCGCCTTCGTCACTTCGACTTCAGCTCGCCGCGGCCGGCGCCGGAGCCGCCAGGGGCTCGTCGCGCAACTGCGCCGCTTCGATCAACCGATCCATCGCCTTTCGCTCGACCAGCGTCTCGCCCAGCGACCGGCGCCGCTCCGCCGACTGGTACCTCGCCCGGATCCGCGACGCCTGTCGCGGATCCGCCGTGCACATCCTCTCGATGTCCGCCGCGATCTCCTCGTCGGAGACCGTGAGCGACTCCTGCCTCGCGATGCCCGCCAGCAGCAGTTCGCGGCGCAGGGACCGTTCCACGCCGGGACGGTAGTGCTCCTCGAGCTGCTTCGACAGCTCCTCGCCGACCTCGCGTCCCCCGGTCTGCTCGTGCACCACCTGGTGGAGCATGTAATCCACCAGACGCGGCGAAAGTTCGAACGGGTTCAGCCGGATCAGTTCCTCGCTGGCCTGGCTTTCGAGCTCCCGCCGGACCCGGCCGGCGTCCTCCGCCTCGAGGTTCTGGCGCACCCGGTCCCGCAGTTCGGCCATGGAGCCCATCTTGAAAAGCTCTCGCGCGAAGTTATCGTCCGGTTCGCGCAGCTTCTTCTCCTGGATTTTGCGGATGGAGAGCACGTAACGCATGGTCTTGCCGGCCAGTTCCGCCTGCCGGTAGTCGGCCGGGTACTGGACGGTCAGCGTGCGCTCCTGGCCCGCCTGGGCGCCCGCCAGGCCGTTCTCGAGGTCGGGAAGCAGTTCGGGGGCGCCGAGCTGGATCCGGGTGTTCTTGGCCCGGGTGTTCGCGAGCCGGCGGTCCCTGGCGTCGAGCCGCTGGGAGTCGAGAAGGACGACGTCGCCCTTGCCGGCGGGCCGGTCCACGTCCACGAAGACCGCGGACTGCTCGCGCAGATCCTCGACCATCGCGTCCACCGCGGCATCGTCCACGACCCGCGTGCGCCGCACGAGCGGCAGCGCCTTCCAGCGTCCCACTTCGACCTGCGGCGTCACGTCCACGACCGCCTCGAAGGTCAGGGGCTGTCCCGGCGTGAAGCGCACGTTCGTCACCTTCGGCGGAAGGATGGGCGAAAGGCTGGCTTCGCTCATCGCGCGGCCGGTCGCCTCGGGCAGCACGTGCTCGAGGAACTCCTGCTCGATGTAGGAGGCGAAATCGCTGCGCACGCGCTCGAGCGGCACCTTGCCCTTGCGGAAGCCCGGCATGGAAACGCGCTTCTGGAGCGTGCGGGCGACCTCGCCAAGCCGGGATTCGACCTCCTCGACCGGGATCTCGACGGTGATCGTGTGCTGCCAGCTGCCGCTTTCGCGAACGGTGTGAGTCATCGGTTTCTGCGACCTCGGATGTTGTCCCTGGACGGGTAGGCCGGGGCCTCCCGGTGCGAGTGCGAGAGGGGGGATTCGAACCCCCACGAGTTTCCCCACCGGAACCTAAATCCGGCGCGTCTGCCAGTTCCGCCACTCTCGCAAGGCGATGGCGGCGCTCCCCGGCGAGGACCGGTGAATGCCGGGGGGCGACGGGTGGCTGTGGACGCCTGAACCCCCGGCGCGGAGTCGCGCGGCAGCATAGCACACCGTGCCCGCCGCGCCGCCGCCCGGCAAGGCCGCCGCGGGCGCGTTGCAGAACGGCACGTCGCGCGCTCAGGCGCCGTACTTGTCCAACCGCGCGGCGTTCGCCAGCAGGACCGCCATGAGGTCCCTGCTCGTGAGGTTCGAGAAGCTTCCGCCGCGGCAGTTCTTCTCGTGAAAGCGCGGGAAGCCGTCGGCGAAGCACCAGCGGGCGTGGATCAGGGCCGGCACCGGATGCCAGGAGTGGCCCTTCACGCTCACCGGCGTCGAGTGGTCGCCGGTCACGCACAGCACGTCGGGCGACAGCTCCAGCAACGACGGCAGCGCCGCGTCGGTCGCCTCGATCACGGCCCGCTTCGCGTCGAAGTCGCCGTCCTCCCCCGCCATGTCGGTGCCTTTGACGTGCACGAAGAAGAAGTCGTAGTTCGACCACTGGTGCTTCGCCACCGCGAACGCCTCGCCCGCGGTCTCGTCCACGGGGACGAACAGATCCATGCCGGCGAGCTGCGCGACGCCTCGGTACATCGGGTAGGCGGCGATCGCCGCCGCCCGCAGATGGAAACGCTCCCGATAGCCCGGCAGGTGGGGTCGGGCCGACGCGCCTCGCGCGAGCACGGCATTGGCGGGCGACTCGCCCTTCAGCACTTCCGCGGCGCGCGCCACGAACGCGTTCACGACGCGGACCGTCTTGTCGTTCGGCGCTCCCGGCGCCAGCACATGGGCGGGCGGGATCGGGTGTCCCTCCTTGTGCGGGTCCGCGTCGCTGACCTCGCCGCCGAGCCCGGGCCCGCGCAGCACGGCGACGAAGCGGTGCCCCTTGCCCGATTGCAGGATCACCTCGACGTCGTCGAAGCGCGCCGCGTGCTTCCTGAGCTTCGCGACCAGCTCCGCGCACTTCTCGCTCGTGATGCGGCCGGCCCTGCGGTCGGTGACGATGCCGTCGCCGTCCACGGTGCAGAAGTTCGCGCGCGCGGCGACGTCGCCGGGTTCGAGCGGCACGCCGGCGCCGAGCGCCTCGAGCACGCCGCGGCCGACCTGCGTTTCGATCGGGTCGTAGCCGAACAGCCCCAGGTGTCCCGGGCCGCTGCCGGGCGTGACGCCCGGCTGGACCGGCAGCAGGCGGCCCAGCGCCGCCTGCGGGGCGAGCACGTCGAGGTTCGGCGTTCGTGCGGCTTCGAGCGGCGTCTGCATCTCGTGCGAAGGGTTCGGCAGGTCGCCGAGCCCGTCGAGCACGAGCAGCACGATCTTCGTCGTGTTCGGCACGACCAGCGATTCGAGGACGGACGGCTTCACGGCATCTCTCTCCTTGCGGCGTTCGAGCGGTGTGGCGAACGAGGCGGGCGCCGTCGCGGTCGTCAGTGGCCGGGCACGATTCCCAGGGCCGTCCACCACTTCCAGATTTCGGGTACGAAGCGGCCCGCCTTCACGGCCGGGTCCGCGGCGAGAAGCTTCGCGGTGCGGCTGGAATCGGTCGCGAACACCAGCAGTCCGCGCGCGTCCCCGAGGCCCGCGATGGAGCCGGCGAGCACGAGCGCGCCCTCGCGACGCAGCTTCGCGGTGTTGCGCGCGTGCGCGCCGAGCACCTTCTTCACCTTCGGCGTCCAGTTCGACGTGTACGCCGGTCCGCGCCGCAGCAGCACCAGCGAGAACGACACCATCGAGTCGGGCCTGCCCGGTTCGCGCGCGCGCGCCGTCCGGTACTCGTCCCCGATGCCGGGGTCGGCGAACCAGCGGTAAACGTCGCAGCGCAGGCGGCGCTCCTGGACGGCCGGGTCGCCCGCGAGCAGAGCCGGGATCTCGGCGAGCGAATCCACCCGCCACACCCAGATTCCGCGCAAGTCCGGGTTGCCGGAGCACGGGCCCGCCGCGAGCAGTCGCCCGGCCTCGAACATGCGCTGGTTGTTGCGCAGGTGCTCGGCCTGCACCGAGTCGCCGTGCGCCGAGCGTTCGGGCGACCAGGCGGAGCCCTTCCAGATGAGGCCGAGGGCATAGCGCTCGGGTGGCGGGCTCGTCCCTTCGGCGGCGGCGGCCGCACGGGCCGTGCCCGACAGCAGCAGCGCGGCAAGCAGGGCGGCGGTCACGGGATTCTTCATGCGACGGCTCTCCGGTTGGCCTCGGGGCGGAGCAGGCCCGCACGTTAGCACGCGACGTGCGCGCGCCGAATCCGCCGCCTTCCCTCCCGGGCGCGCGACGTCCCGCCCGGCTGGCGGGGCGCGAATCGTCCGGTCTATGGTGCCCGCGACCGGGCGCGTGCCGCCCGAACTCACACACGGAGGTTCGATCCCATGGCGATCCGGAAGGTCGGCGTGATCGGCTGCGGCCTGATGGGCAGCGGCATCGCGCAGGTCAGCGCGCAGGCGGGCTTCCCGACCCTGGTGCGCGAGGTGTCGGCGAACGCGCTGGAAAAGGGGCTCGGCTCGATCCGCCGCTTCCTCCAGGCCGGGGTCGACAAGGGCAAGCTCGCGGCCCCCGAAATGGAGAAGACGCTCGCGAACCTCACGGGCACGACCGAGTTGTCCGCGCTCGCCGCCTGCGATCTGGTGATCGAGGCGGCGACCGAGAACCTGGCGCTGAAGCGCGAGCTGTTCTCGTCGCTGGACTCGCTGTGCGCGCCGCAGGCGATCCTCGCCTCGAACACCTCCAGCCTCTCGATCACCGAGATGGCGGCGTTCACGAAGCGCCCGGCGCGGGTGGTGGGTCTGCATTTCTTCAACCCGGTCCCGCTCATGAAGCTGGTCGAGGTCGTGAGGACGGTGAACACCGACGCCGAGGCGCTCGCGGACGCGAACGCGTGGGTCGCGGCCATCGGCAAGACGGCGGTGAACTGCGGCGACTCGACCGGGTTCGTCGTCAACCGCCTGCTCATTCCCTACATGCTCGACGCCGTGCGCGTCTTCGAGCAGGGCCTCGCGAGCCGCGACGACATCGACAACGCCATGAGGCTCGGCTGCGGCTACCCGATGGGGCCGCTGCTGCTGGGTGACTACGTCGGACTCGACACGACCTACTACATCTCCGAGATCATGTTCGACGAGTTCAAGGAGCCGCGCTTCGCGGCGCCACCGCTGCTCAAGCGCATGGTCCTGGCCGGCAGGCACGGGCGCAAGACCGGGCGCGGCTTCTACGACTGGAGCACGAACCCGCCGAGCTGAGGCCGGCGCGGGCCCCGACGTGACCGATCCCGACCGCGCCGCGCGCGGGCCGCGCCTGGCGGCCTTCTTCCTCGCCGCAGAGCCGCGCCTCTGGGGCGACCTCGCCGAATCCGGCACCGTGCCCGTCGGCCTGGAGGCACAGGTGCGCGCCGAATGGGAGTGCCTGGCGCTCGACGCCTGCCTGCGGGGGCTCGTCGCCGCAGGCGATTTCCGCGACCGCACCGCCGCGGACGTGGACGAGTTCCACACCGCGCTGCTCGAGGCGTGGTCCGAAGCGGGCGACGGCGCGGCGCTGGCGGAGCGGCGCGATCGGCTGCGCGCGCGCTATGAGGAGTACGGCGCGATCGCGCGCAACCTCGAGTCGGCCGGGGCCGCGCGGGTTTCGTCCTCGCTCGGCGGCGCTGCGGCCGCGCACGCCTGCGCGCCGGCGCCGCCGGCGCTCGCGGCGGTCTTCGCGGCGATGCACGAATCGCTCGCCGAGGGCGCCGCCGCCTGGCTGCGCGAGCCGGACGCGCGACAGTGATCGCCCACCCCCCGCTCGAGCCGCTGCTCGCGGCGCTCGCGAGACTCGAGCGTGGCGGCATCCCGCACGCGCTCGGCGCGAGCGGACTGTGCGCGGCGCTCGGACTCGTGGACCGGGTCAACGACTGGGACGTGACCTGCGACGCCGACCTCGCGACGCTCGAGGCGCTGTTCGCCGGCGAGCCGTCGCGATCGTTCGGCAACAGCGGCTGCCACGCCGACCACAAGCTCTGCCTGAACGACGGCGGGATCGAGCTGATCGCTCGCTTCGCCTTCTTCGTGGGGGGCGGCGTCGTGCGCATCCCGACCCGGGTCACGCGCCGCTGGAACGGCGTGCCGGTCGGAAGCCCCGAGGCGTGGGCCGTCGCCTACGCGCTGATGGGCGCGTACGACGACGAGGCGCACCGCGAACGGCGCCGAACGCGGGCGGATCTGCTGTTCGGCTGGCTGGAGGAGCACGGCGCCGATGCCACGGTCGTGCGCGAGCTGCTCGCACAGCCGCTGCCCCCGGCGCTGGCGGCGCGGCTCGGCGCGCTGTCGATCGCACGGCCGGCGTAGCCGCCGCGCGGCCGGCGGGAACGCGACGGACGGGCGCTGCGTCCCCGCGCGCTCCACGCCACCGCCGCGCGCGGCCGAGCTTCAGCGAACCGACGCCAGCTTCGCGACGCGCCGCTCGCCGCCCTGGACCAGTTCGGCGAAGTAGAGCCCCGGCGGCGCGGGGGCGGCGAGGCGCCACTCGTGCGTGCCCGCCGGCAGGTTGGCGTTGGCGATTACGCGCCCCGCGGCGTCGAACACGCGCAGGCGCGAGGGCCCGCCTGGCGCGAGCGCGAGCGTCAGCGCGAGGTCCGGGCCGGCGGGATTGCGACGCGGCACGAGCGCCAGCCCGGGCGGCGCCGGCCCGCTCACCCACACCGGCGCCGTCCGCGTCTCGTTCGCGCCGGGTGCGAGGACGAGACGGAATGCCGCTCGCCCGCCGCCCGGGAGCGGCGGGCCCTCGAACGAGATTTCGTCGGCCGCGGACCACCGCCCTTCCCCCGCGTCGCCCCACTCGGCGCCGTCCGCCGAGCGCTGGATGAGCGCGCGTCCGCCCCCCGCGTCGGTCACGCGCCAGACGATGCGCACGCCGCGAGCGTCGGACTCCGCCGAGAGCAACGACGCCAGCGCGGGCGTTGGCAGCATGGGCGGCATCACCAGCGACCAGGCATCCGCGAAGTACGTGAAGTCGTCGTCGTATCCGCCGACGACCAGCAGGCTCTGGCCCCCGGGATCGAAGCAGGTCGAGAACTGCCAGCGCCGCTGCGGGTGCGGTCCCGCGATCGGCTGTTCGCTCCACGCGTGCCCGGGATAGAGCGAGACCCACCGGGCGCGATCCAGGAAGGACAGGTACCTGAACCAGGGCGGGGAATCGAGCAGGAGGAAGCGGCGCCCGGTGGGATCGAATCCGGCGAACTGGTAGGCCACGGTGTCCGCGTAGTGCGGTTCTGAAAAGACCTCGAAGCTCTCGTCGGAGGCGATCGCGTCGTCACCGATCACCAGGTGGAACGCGAGATTGCGCGCCAGGCACCAGGCGTCCCCACGCAGCGAGTCCGGAAACGCGACGCCGTACGAGAACGCGGGTCCCGTCGCGTTCACGAGCGGTCGCCAGGTCGGGCTCGGCTCCAGTCTCAGCTCCCACGCATCGTGGAGGAACTGACTGCCGTCGTCTCCTCCCATCAGGATGAAGCGGTCCCTCGGCTCGTCACGGAACAGCATCGCGTAGCGACGCGGGGCCGGAGTCTGGCCCGCGAACTCGACACGCTGCCAGGTGCCGCCGGCTGCGAGCGGAAGCCTCCAGAGATCCGCGACGATGCGGCCCGTCCCGTCGAGGGCCTGACCCCCGAACGAGAGCAGCTCGTGCCGCATCGGGTCGAGAATCGCGATGGCGCCCAGCGCCGACGCCGGCTCGACCGTGGAGCCGGTGCCGAGGGGCTCCCAGCCGCCGGAACCGTCCAGCGATCGCGACATCGCGTACGACGTGTAGCCGACGCCGAAGCCCGGTGCGCCACCGAGGACGACGAGGCTGCGGGTGTGCAAGTCCACCAGCGTCGCCGGCCAGCAACGGGAGCCCATACCGAGCGGGGCCTCCGCACGCCAGTGGCCCGCCACCGGGTATCGCGTCTCGGGTGTCGCAACAAGTCCGGAGTCCACCGTGACCGACTCCATCAAGGGAAGCGTCGCGTGGTATCGGTAACCACCGTTCCGGTAGAGCCGCCGGGCGACCGGGTCGAACGCGAAGGCCGGACCGTATCGCCACGACTCCTCCGGGTAGGACCGGTCGTCGAGTTTGAGCGCACTGCCCCCGGCAAGAGGCACGGCCCAGGTGATCCCGTGGTTGTTCATTCCGATCAGGCGGTCCTCCCGGGCATCGAGGACGAGCCGAATCGGCAGGTAGTGTGGCTCCGGAAACCCGATCGGTTCGAGAAGCTCCGCGGTCGCGGGGTCGAGTGACCAGAGTATCCCCTGGCTGGTGATGAGAACGAGGTAGAAGCGATCTCGTGCCGCGTCGAAGACCATGGAGCCGCCCCCGGCTTCCATGCCCGCGGTGCACGGCAGGGGTGCGCTCGACCAGTTGCCGGGATCCGCGAGCGGAATCCGCACGAACCTCGCCATGTCGTCCCACGCGCTCGTGATCGCCAGCACGTTCCGATTGGTGTCGAGCGCGAGACCCAGGGCGTGGTCCGAGTAGTTCCGTTCCGTCGGATGTCGCCAGATGGTCCGCCAGCCCCCGACACCCGCGAGATCGAGGGCATCGACCCGAAGCTCCCCCGAGGCGGTCCCGCCGACGATCAGCCGGTCCCGCAGCGAGTCGTAGACGGCGTTCGTGACGGCCGCGCCCACGCTCATGGGCCATGGCACGCGGGCGATCTCCCGCCAGTCGCGGGACGCGAGGTCGAAGCTCCAGATCGAGCCTTGAGGGTCGAGGCCTTGCGATCCCGAGATCCCGTCCACGTGGTTTCCGCCCGCGAGCAGGAAGCGGTGTCGCCGGGAATCCAACACCAGTGCGTGGTAGGCGCGAACGGGGGGGCCGAGCTCGTGCCACCCGGCGAAGTCGCCATCCGTGATGGCGTGCGGGGCGGCCGCCGGCCGCTCGAGCAGCGTGGGCAACATGCCGCGTCGCGAGGCATCCGGGCCGCGCGCGAACTCCTCGGCCGAGCGCGGCTGCCAGCCGAGCACGACTTCGGGCGGGGCGGTGACGTACCAGAAGTTCTGGGCGCGCGCCGGCGTGGGGAGCGGCAGGAGGCCGGCGGTGAACAGAGCGAGGTGCAGCGTGACACGCGATGCCCGAAGGCGAAGGCGCTGACTCCGGGAGTGCATGAACGCGGTTGCACGCAAGCGACGGGCCAGCGGCCTTCATTCCCGGAAACGGCTCGCACGACCGCGAATGGCGCGGCGAGACGCCGGGCCGGCGCGGTCCGCCGCGTTCCGCGTGAGGCTCGCTCCCGGAAGAAGTGTCGCCCCTGCCGACACCCCGGCCCGCGAGATCCGAGCTAGGTGTGCTCTCCGGCGAGCCGCTTCAGCCCTTCTTCAGGAAGCGAGTACGTGAACACGTCGGTCGCCGAGCGGCGCGCACCGAGGCGTTCGTAGAACCCGATCGCCGGATCGTTCCAGTCGAGCACGTGCCAGTCAATGCGGGCATGCCCGCGCTCGATCGCGTGGCGGACGAGCGCGACGAGCAGGGCCCGGCCGGTGCCGCGGCCGCGCTCGGCTTCCTCGACGTAGAGGTCCTCGAGCCACAGCATCGTGCGGGTGCGGAACGACGACATGACCGGGAAGAACAGCGCGTAGCCGACGAGCCGGCCGTCGCGCTAGGCGACCAGCGCTTCGCCGGCCGGGCGGGGCCCGAAGAGTAGCTCGCCCAGTTGTTCCTGCGTGCCGGTCACGTACTCGGTCCAGCGCTCGAACTCGGCGAGCCCCAGGAGAAGTTCCCACAGGCGGGGCAGGTCCTCGCGCACGGTGAAGCGGACGCGGACGGAGTCGGTCATTCCCCGATCACCTTGACCAGCACGCGCTTCCTGCGGCGGCCGTCGAACTCGCCGTAGAAGATGCGCTCCCAGGGCCCGAAGTCGAGCTGGCCGTTCGTGATCGCGACCACGACCTCGCGGCCCATCACCTGGCGCTTGAGATGCGCGTCGGCGTTGTCCTCGCCGGTGTCGTTGTGGCGGTACTGCGAGGTCGGCGCGTGCGGGGCGAGCTTCTCCAGCCACGCGTCGTAGTCGTGATGGAGGCCCGGCTCGTCGTCGTTGATGAACACGCTCGCCGAGATGTGCATGGCGTTGACGAGCACCAGGCCCTCCTGCACGCCCGACTCGCGCACGCAGCGCTCGACTTCCGGGGTGATGTTGAGGAAGGCACGGCGCTGCGGCACGTTCATCCACAGGTACTCGGTGCGGGACTTCATGGTGCGGCGACGGTAGCACGGCCGCGCGCCGGCGCGCCCGGGGCGGAAGCCTCGGCCGGGTCCGCGACGGGCCGTGCGAGGCGCCCCGGCGCGCGCCGCCTCAGGACCTGTTCGCCCCTCGAAGCCTCTGCTACCTTGCGCCGCACCAAAACGCACGGCCCGGGCGCGCACGCGCGTCCCGGCGCGTCCCTCGCCGAGGAGGAGCCCCGCATGTCGCTACCCGATGTCGTCATCGTCGCCGGCGCGCGCACGCCGATGGCCGAATGGATCGGCGGCAAGCGTGGCGACGGGCTTCCCGGCGGAGCGCTCGCCTCGGTCTCGGCCCTCGAGCTGGGTGCGGTGGCCTCGCGTGCGGCGATCGAGCGGGCGGGGGTTCCCGCGGAAGTCTTCGACCACTGCGTGATGGGGAACGCGCTCCAGACCTCGGGCGACGCGCTTTACGGCGCCCGGCACGTCGCGCTCAAGGCGGGCCTGCGAACCGAGTGTCCGGCGCTGACCGTGAACCGGCTGTGCGGCTCGGGACTGCAGAGCGTGGCGAGCGCGGCGCAGATGCTGCAGCTGTCCGAGGCGAGCTGGGTGCTCGCGGGCGGCATGGAGAACATGAGCCAGGCCCCGCACGTGCTGCGCGGCGCGCGCTCCGGCTTTCGCTTCGGCACCTCCCCTCCGCTCGAGGACCTGCTGTTCGTGGCGCTCAAGGATTCGCGCTGCGACCTGTTCATGGCGCAGACGAGCGACAACCTCGCGCGCAGGTACGGCATCACCCGCGAGGCCCAGGACGCCTTCGCCCTGCGCTCGCACCGGCTGGCGAACGCCGCGAACACCAATGGTCGGTTCGCCGAGGAGGTCGTGCCGGTCGAGGCGAAGGCGGGCAGGAAGACGGTGATCGTGGACCGGGACGACCACCTGTTTCCCGGCACCAGCGCCGAGAAGCTGGCGGCGCTGCCGGCCGCGTTCGGGCCCGACTCGTTCGTCACCGCGGGCAACGCGAGCGGCGTCGTGGACGGCGCCGCCGCCGTGGTCGTGACGACCGCGGCCGGCGCGGCGACCGCGGGCGTGAAGCCGCTCGCGTTCGTGCGCGCGTGGGCCGCGGTCGGCGTGGATCCCGCCTACATGGGCATCGGACCGGCTCCGGCGATTCGCGCGGCGCTCGCGCGCGCGGGGATGTCCCTGGACTCGATCGGCCTGTTCGAGATCAACGAGGCGTTCGCCGGCCAGTTCCTGGCGGTCGAGAAGGAGCTGGGGCTCGATCGCGAAAAGGTGAACGTGAACGGCGGCGCCATCGGGCTCGGCCACCCGCTCGGCGCGACGGGAACCCGGTTGATCCACACCCTCGCCCTCGAGCTGAGGCGGCGCGACACGCGCTTCGGCGTGGCCGCGGCCTGCATCGGCGGCGGGCAGGGCATGGCCGTTCTGATCGAGAAGGCGTAGCCCCACCCTGGAGCCCTCATGACCGCCACCACCGACACGGCCACGAGCGCCCCCGCGACCGCCTCGTGGAAGTTCCCGCGGGCGTTCTGGTTCGCGAACGCCTCCGAGCTCTGCGAACGCGCCGCCTACTACGGCACGTTCATCGCGCTGCGCACGTACTTGCTGCGCGTCGTCCATCTCGACGACGTGCAGGCGGGGTTCGTGGCCGGCCTGTTCGGCGCGCTCATCTACCTGTTTCCGTTCTTCACCGGCGCGCTGGCCGACCGCCTGGGATTCCGCAATTCGTTGATGCTGGCGTTCGGCCTGCTGACCGTCGGCTACGCCTCGCTCGGACGGTTCCACGACTTCGGGCAGGTGATGGCCGCGCTGCTGCTGGTCGTGATCGGCGGCGCGTTCGTCAAGCCGGTCATCACCGGAACGGCCTCCAAGTCGTCCAATCCCGCGAACCGGGCGCGCGCGTTCTCGATCTTCTACATGATGGTCAACATCGGCTCCTTCACGGGCAAGACCATCGTCGCGCCGATCCGGATCGAGATGGGCGTCGGCAACGTGCCCTACTTCTCCGCCGTGGCCGCGCTGGTGGGCCTGCTGATCATCGCCTTCACGTTCTTCCCGAAGGAAAACGGGGCCGATCGCCCGCGCAGCATCACCGAGACGCTGCGCGGCATGGTGACGGTGATGGGCAACGCGCGCTTCACCGCGCTCATCCTGATCACCGCCGGCTTCTGGGCGATCCAGGGCCAGCTGTACGCCTCCATGCCGGACTACGTGATCCGCATGGCCGGCGAAACCTACAAGCCCGAGTGGTACGCGAACGTGAACCCGCTGGTGGTGGTGCTGTGCGTGGTCTGGGTCACGCAGCTCGTGCGCTCGTGGGCTCCCGAGGCCTCGATCACCGTGGCGATGGTGCTGATCCCGCTGTCGTCACTCGCCATGGCCATGTCGCACCTGTTCGCCGGCCACGTGAACGTCTTCGGGGCGAGCGTTCACCCGATCACCCTCATGATGGTCGTCGGCATCGCGATCCAGGGCTTCGCCGAGTGCTTCCTCAGCCCCAAGTACCTCGAGTTCGCCTCGAAGCAGGCTCCGCCCGGGCGCGAGGGGCTCTACCTCGGTTACGCGCACATGAATACGTTCTTCGCCTGGCTGTTCGGCTTCATCTTCGCCGGCTACCTGCTCAAGGCGTTCTGTCCCGACCCCTCGACGCTCGCGCCGGCCGTGCAGGCGCAGCACACGGCCTGGCTCGCGGGACAGGCGGCGATGCCCGAGGCGTACGCGCACGCCTACTGGCTGTGGTACGCGTTCGCCGGCGTCGGCGTGGTCTCGCTGGTGGCGATGATCGTGTTCATGCTCGTGACCCGGGCGGCCGACGCGCGCAGGCCGAAGGCGACGTAGCGGAGCCGCGGGGCGGAGCGGCGACGGGGCCCCGCGCGCATCCGGCTTGACCAGCACCGGACTTGCCCGGCGCGGCCCCGGCACGGTTTACTCAACGGCGCTTCGTTGCCGAACCTTCCCTCACGCGGGAGCCTCCGATGGACGAACGCGAGCTCATCTACGACTGGAACGAGCACGGTGAGCACTGGGCCGCTCCCCCGGGCGGCGTCCAGTTCGACGACGAGACCCTGCGCGACGGCCTGCAATCGCCCTCGGTGCGGACGCCGACCATCGGGCAGAAGATCGAACTGCTCCACCTGATGGAACGGCTGGGCATTCATACCGCCGACATCGGGCTTCCGGGCGCGGGCCCGCACGTCGTGCGCGACGTGGCGCTGCTCGCGCAGGAGATCGTCTCCTCGAAGCTGCGCATCCGGGCGAACTGCGCGGCGCGCACGATGGTGCGCGACATCCAGCCGGTCGTGGACGTTTCCCAGAAGGTCGGATTGCCGATCGAGGTGTGCACGTTCATCGGCTCCTCCCCGATTCGCCAGTACGCCGAGAACTGGACCGACGAGATGATGCTGCAGCACACCCGCGAGGCGGTCACGTTCGCGGTCCAGCACGGCCTCGAAGTGATGTACGTGACCGAGGACACGATCCGTGCGCATCCGGGCACCCTGCGGTCGCTGCTGTTGACGGCCATCGAGTGCGGGGCGAAGCGGCTGTGCCTGTGCGACACGGTGGGCCACGCCACCCCGTCGGGCGTGCGCAACCTGCTCGGCTACGTCACCGGCCTGGTGCGCGAGAGCGGCGCCGACGTCGGCATCGACTGGCACGGCCACAACGACCGCGGCCTGTCGGTCATCAACACGATCGCGGCGATCCGCGCGGGCGCGACCCGCGTGCACGGCTGCGCGATCGGCATCGGCGAGCGCGTCGGCAACACGCCGATGGACCAGTTGCTCGTGAACCTGCGGCTGCTCGGCTGGATTGACAACGACCTCACCGCGCTCATGGAGTACTGCGAGAAGGCGTCGCGCTACACGGGGGTGCCGCTGCCGGTGAACTACCCGATGGTCGGCGCCGACGCGTTTCGCACCGGCACCGGCGTTCACGCCGCGGCGGTGATCAAGGCGTACCGCAAGGGGCAGGACTGGCTCGCCGATCGCGTCTACTCCGGCGTGCCCGCCGGCATCGTCGGCCGGCGACAGGAGATCGAGGTCGGGCCCATGAGCGGAGAGAGCAACGTCGTCTACTGGCTCGAGTCCCGCCGGATCGAGCCCCGCCCGGAGCGGGTCCAGGCTGTCTTCCAGCGCGCCAAGAGCGTGGACCGCGTCCTCACGGACGACGAAATCCACGCGGTGCTCGCGGCGCTGGCCGAGTCGCACGCGCGGTGAATCGCGCGGCGCTCGCATCCGCGCTGGGACTCGCCACGCTGCTGGCCGGCGCCACGACCGTTCGCTGCGGCGCCGCGACCAGCCCAGGGACGGCGGTGCGACAGCCGGCCACCCGCTCCCACCCGGCCGGGCGTGCCGCCGCGCCGGGCGCGAAGCGGGAGCCCGGGCAGGTGACGCCGGCCTCGGTCGCCTCGGAGGCGAGGACGCACGAGGACGCGGGTGCCTACGGGCTCGCGCTCGAGCAGCTCCGCCGGCTGCGACCCATGGTGGCCCTCGACGGCGATCTCGAGCTCGCGACGGCGCTCGACGAGGCGCGTTCGAACCTGCTCGACAGCGCCTGGGTGCGCCTCAACTCCCCCCTGCTGACGGCGGCGCTGGCGGATACCGGAGGGCCCGAGCGCTGGCGCGACTATCCGTTCCAGCGCGAGCCGTTCTGGCTGAACGGCCGCTTCGACGGCTGGTACTGGTACGTCGCGCGCGCGCGCGCCGAAACGGCGCTGCGCCTGCGTCGCTGGGACGAGGCGGTCGCGGCCGCGCGCATCGCCGTGCACGCCCGCCCGCTCTCGGGCAAGGAGCACCTGCTGCTCGCGCTGTCGCTGGCGCACGCGGGCGACCTGCGCGGCGCGGCCGAGGAGGCGGCGCGAGCGCACGCGCTCGATCCGCTGCTGCCCGAGTCGCGGTATCTCTCCGGGCTGCTGGCGTGGCGCGCCGGACATCGCGCGCTGGCGCGGGCGGCGTTTCAGGCGGCGCGCGAGGGCGACTCGACCTTCCGCGCACCCGCGCTGGCGCTCTCGCGCCTGCTCGTGCCGGGCCTGGCGCCCGACTCGCTGCCGACGCGCTTCCTGACCGGGCTGCGGCGGGCCGGCGAGCTGACCTCCAGGGTGCGGCCCAAGCTCGAGGAGTACGTGCAGTTCGACCAGCTCGCGACTCTGTTCGGCCGGCCGGTTCGCGCGGTGCCGGATTCCCTCAAGGCGGCGATGGGATTGACCCGCCCGCTGCGCCTCTACGTGACGGTGCTGGTGGACCAGACCGGGCGCGTGGTGATGGACGACCTGCCCTGGCTGCCGCCGGGACACTTCCCGGAACCGATGCTCGCCGCCGTGCTCGGCGATGCCGCGCGCTGGCACTTTCGCCCGGCGCTCAAGCTCGGCAAGCCCCGCATCTCCTACGCGACCGTCGAGTACGAGCTGACCCCCTGAGCGCGGCCCGCCGCGCGAAGAGAGAGGATCCAACGTGTCCCGCAACCATCGGATCGCCGTCATCCCGGGCGACGGCATCGGGCCCGAAGTCGTGCGCGAGGGCCTGCGCGTGCTCGAACACGTCGCCGCGCTCGAAGGCTTCTCCGTTTCGCTGACCCGCTACCCCTTCGGCGCCGAGCACTACCTGAAGACGCAGGAAGTGCTGCCGGAGCCGGCGTTCGAGGAGATCCGGGGCATGCACGCGGTGCTGCTCGGGGCGATCGGCGATCCGCGCATGGCGCCGGGCTTTCTCGAGTTCGGCATCGTCGCCCGCCTGCGCTTCGGGCTCGACCTGTACGCCAACCTGCGCCCGGTGAAACTCCACGACGAGTACCTCTGCCCGCTCAAGGGCAAGGGGCCCGAGCAGCTCGACTTCGTGGTCGTGCGCGAGAACACCGAGGACGCCTACGCGGGCATGTGGGGCCAGTTCAAGAAGGGCACGCCGGACGAGGTGGCGACGCAGGAGATCCTGTTCACGCGCAAGGGCGTCGAGCGCGTCCTTCGCTACGCGTTCGAACTCTGCCGCGCTCGGAACCGGCGGCGCAAGCTCACGCTGCTCACCAAGGCGAACGCGATCCGGGCGATGGAGCTGTGGACGCGAACCTTCGCCGAGGTCGGCGCCGAGTACCCCGACATCCAGCGCGAGCACCAGTACATTGACGCCGCGTGCATGTTCGTCGTGACCGCGCCGGAGCAGTACGACACGGTCGTCACCAGCAACATGTTCGGCGACATCTTCACCGACCTCGGCGCGGCGCTGGTCGGCGGACTGGGCATCGCCGCGAGCGGGAACCTCCACCCGGGGCGCGTCAGCCTGTTCGAGAGCATCCATGGCTCGGCCCCGCAGTTCGCCGGCCAGAACCGCGCCAACCCGCTGGCCACCATCATGGCCGTCTCGATGATGCTCGAGTATCTCGGGGAGCGCGCCGCGGCCGCCCGCGTCGAGGGCGCGGTCGTGAAGCTGCTGCGCTCGCGCGCCCTTCCGAACCTGGGTATGGACTCCGGCTTCGGCACCGACCGCGTCGGGGAACTGGTGCTCGCCGAACTGAAGGCCGCGCCCACCGCCTGAGGTTTCGCCGGGCAGGCGGCCGCGGCGCGCTCCCAACGCGCCCTCCGGGCTCGAAGCACCCGGGATCGTACGGCTGAAAACGGTACCAATCACCTCTCGGGAGATGGGACCGGACGTGGCCCGGGGATGCGCGTTCCAACTATCTGGAACGGCCGCAAACTTTACTTGGGTTCTTTTCCCTCCGCGTGCATATTGCGTCCAGGCAGGCGATCGAGCTCGACATCCGCAGGGCTGCATTACGGCCGTTCGATCGTGAGCCACGCCCGGGTCCCCCCCGCTATGCCGGGCACGCAGGTCGTCCATTTCCGTCGTGTGGCACGCGCCGCGCGTTCAAGGTTCATCCATGGCCCGCCCCATTGCCCGCGCGCTCGGTCATCCCATTCCGTTTCGTGCCGCCGGAGCCTCCTCCCCGAGGCAGGCGGTCCGAACCGCCGCGGCCGTCGTGAACCTGCGCTTCGCGCTGCCTCGCGCCGCGCTGACCGACGTGCACGTGGTGGACGAGCGCGACCGGCGCGTGCGAACGCTGGCGTGCGGCGAGCTGACGGCGGGCGAACACGCGATCGTCTGGGACGGCCTCGACGAGTCGGGCGCGCGCTGCCCGGCTGGGCGATACATCCTGCGGCTCGAGACCGCCGGCAGCCTGCTGACTTCGCGCGTCGTCTCGCTCGCGTAGGCGCCGGGCGCGGTCCCGCCGCGACCGAACGTGCTACTCGTTGGGTTCGACGGCCGGCGAAAGGAAGCGCTCGGCCCAGCGATAGCCTTCGAGCACCAGCAGCGCCAGGACGGTTCCGGTGACCGCCAGCTCGTAGGCCTTCACGCCCACCGCGGTGCCGATGGCCGCCACCATCCAGATGCTCGCGGCGGTCGTCAGCCCGGCCACGTAGCCCTCCTGGCGCAGGATGCTGCCCGCCCCGAGGAATCCGACGCCCGTGACGACGCCGTGAACGATGCGCGAGGCGTCGAGGCTCTGCCCCCCATACGCATGATAGGCGTAGGAGGTCAGCAGGCAGAACATCGTCGAGCCCAGGCAGACGAGCACGTGCGTGCGCAGTCCCGCCGGCTTGCGGCCCATCTGCCGCTCCAGCCCGACCAAAGTGCCCAGGACGAGCGACAGGGACATCGGCAGGAGGTCCTGGAAGTACTCGCTCATGACGCCTCCTTGCGTGACGCGCGGGACCACCGCGCGAGGCCTGGCCGCGGGGAACCGGGGTCGTTCACCCGCGGACCGCCCACATTACCTGCGTTCGAACTTCGCGGGCCGCTTCTCGAGGAAGGCCCGCATGCCTTCGTGCATGTCGTCGGTCGCGGCCAGCATTCCGAAGCGCGAACTCTCGAAGCGCAGACCCTGTTCGAGCGGCAGGCTCATGCCGCGCACCACGCTCTCGATGGCGTTCTCGACGGCGACGGGGCCGTTCTTGAGGATGGTCTCGGCCAGCGCGACGGCCTCTTCCAGGAGCTGTCCCTGCGGCACGACCCGGTTCACGAGCCCGATGCGCTCGGCCTCCTCCGCCTTCACGTTCCGGCCCGAGAGAATCAGTTCGAGCGCCCGGCCCTGGCCGACGAGCCGTGGAAGCCTCTGCGAGCCGCCGTAGCCCGGGATGATTCCCAGCTTGACCTCCGGCAGTCCGAGAACGGCGTTGTCCGAGGCGAGGCGGATGTGGCAACCGAGGGCGATCTCGCAGCCCCCGCCGAGCGCGAAGCCGTTGACGGCGGCGATGACGGGCTTGGGGCTGCGTTCGAGCAGGTCCACGACGCCCTGCCCGAAGCGCGAGAGATCCTCCGCCCCGGCCGGCCCCAGCGGGGCCAGCTCGGCGATGTCGGCGCCGGCGATGAACGCCTTCGGCCCCGCTCCGGTCACGACGAGCGCGCCCTGCGTCGGATCGGCGATGAACGCGCGCACCGCCCCGGCGATCTCCCCGAGGGTCGTGCGGTCGATGGCGTTGAGCTTCTCGGGTCGGTTCACCGTCAGGACCGTCACCGCCCCGCGGCGCTCGATCAGGAGGTTCCCGTAGGCGAGCGTGCTTGTGCTCATCTTCCTCTCCCTGTGAAGGCGGGCGATTCCGTAAAGCGCGCGCGAGTATAGGGGCGCCCGGGAAAGCCCGGCAAATCCGGCGTGGTCCGCGTCACCGGCAGGCGATACACTGCCTCGTCCTTCACTGTTCACGGGAGCATACGCATGGCAGATCCGACCACCCCATCCGCTTCGTTCGACCTCGGCCGGCTCCAGGCGGAGATCGACTTCATCTCGGAGTTGAGCTCGGTCGTCGCGGGCTCGTCCGAACTCCAACCCATCCTCGACTGGATGGCCCCGAAGACCGCGGGCCTGCTGGGCGCCGACGAGTGCAGCATCCGCCTGATGAGCGCCGACCGCTCCACGACCCAGACCGTGGTCAACATGGTGCGGGGCGGGCACGAAGCGGGCACTTCCTCGTGGCCGCCTCCGCTCAAGAACGCCGTGATGGGATTCCTGACGATCTGTCCGGGCGAGCTCTCCACGACCGACATCCTCTCCGATCCGCGGTTTCCGGCGCTGCGCAACGTCGCCTCGCCGGTGCGGGCCCTGCTCGCGGTGCCGCTTCGGGTGGACGGCGCCGTCACCGGAATGCTCGCGGTCAGCCAGCGCGAGCCCGGACACGTCTGGGACGCCGCCGACGCCAAGCTGCTCTCGATCGTCGCCAGTCACTCCGCCGGGGTGCTCGAAAAAGCCCGTCTGCGCGCCGAGGCGGAGGAGAAGCGCCGCCTGCAGCTGGAGAAGGAGAAGATCGAGAAGGAGCTGCTGCTCGCGCGCGAGATCCAGATGCGGCTGGTTCCCGAGCAACTCCTCGAGTGCGGGCCGTGGCGCGCCGACGGAAGGCTCGTCCCGGCGCGCCAGGTCGGGGGCGACTACTACGATTACTTCCCCATCGAGGGCGGCCGCTTCGCGGTCGCGCTCGCCGACGTCTCCGGCAAGGGCGTCCCGGCGGCGCTGCTGGTGAGCACCGTGCAGGGCACGCTGCGCGCGTTCTGCGACGGGCGGCGCCCGCCGCGCGAGGTGATTCGCGAGCTGAACCGGGCCGTCGTGCGTCACGCGGGCTCGGGGCGCTTCGTCACCCTCTTCTACGCCGAGCTCGATCCGCGAACGTGGGAGCTGCGTTACGTGAACGCCGGCCACAACTACCCGCTCCTGCGCCGCGCCGGCGGCGAGATCGAGCGGCTGGAGACGGGCGGCGTGCCGCTCGGCCTGTTCGAGGACGCGCAGTACGAGGAGAGCGTGATCCCGTTCGGGGACCGCGACGGCCTGCTTCTGTTCAGTGACGGCATCACCGAGGCGATGGACGTCCTGCAGGCCGAATACGGCGACGACCGCCTCGCGGCGCTGTGGGAAACGCATCCACTCGACGGCCCCGGCGAGTTCACCGCGCGCCTGATCTCGGACGTCGCGTTGTTCCGCGGCGCGGCCGCGCAGAGCGACGACATCACCGTCGTCGTGGTCGGCCGGCGCCCGGAAGTCTGACCATTCCGCGCCGTCGCGGAGCCGGGTTGCGGGGCTGGCTCGCCCGGCTGGGACTCGTCGCCCTCGCGGTGATGCTCGGCCTGTTCGCGTGGGCCTGGGTGCGTACGCAGGCGATCGACGTTGGGACGCTGGCCCGCCACGACCCGGGGCGCACGGCGCTGATGCGCCAGCGCGAACGCGAGGCCGCGGCGGCCGGCCGCCGCGCCCGCGAAGACCGCATCTGGGTGCCGTACTCGCGGATCTCGCCGCACCTTCGCCGCGCGGTGCTCATCGCCGAGGACGATGCGTTCTTCTCGCACGGCGGCCTCGACTGGAACGAGATCCGGGAGAGCGCGAAGCACGACCTGCGGACCGGGCGGCTCGCCCGCGGCGGCAGCACGATCACGCAGCAGCTCGCGAAGAACCTGTGGCTCGGAACCGCGCGCACGCCCATGCGCAAACTCGAGGAGGTCCTGCTGGCCATTCGCCTCGAACGCGCGCTCACCAAGCGGCGGATCTTCGAGCTCTACCTGAACGTCATCGAGTGGGGTGACGGCGTCTACGGGTGCGAGGCGGCGGCGCGGCACTGGTTCGGAACGAGCGCCGCCGCGCTCGACGCGCGGCAGTCCGTCCGGCTCGCGGCGGTCATCATCAACCCGCGCCGCTATTCGCCGACCGAGCCTCCCCGGCGCATCGAGCGCCGCGTCCGCATGATCGCCTCACGCATGCGGCGTCGCGGCGAGCTGTCGGAGTCCGACTGGCGCGCCGTTCTGGGCCTTGAGCCGCCCGCGACCGGGGTTCCCCGGGCGCCGGCCGAAGAGCCGGTCCCCGGTCCGCCGGAACGTGGCGCGGCGCCGGCGCCGCCCGACAGCCTGCCCTGAGCGCGGCGTTCAGCCGCCCAGCGCCTGCTTCACCAGACGCGAGACCGCACTGCCCTCGGCGCGGCCCTTCACCTGGGCCATGACGGCCCCGATGACCTTGCCCATGTCCTTCGGGCCCGCCGCGCCCGTGGACGCAACGGCCTTCCCGACGATCTCGGCGAGCGCGTCCTCGGAAAGCGCCGCCGGCAGGTAGCGCTGCGTGACCGCGATCTCGCGCTCTTCGGCGGCGTTCAGGTCGGCGCGGCCGTGACGGGCGTTGATCTCGATCGTCTCCCGCCGCTTCTTGACGTAGCGCTGGAGGATCTCGATCTCCTCCTCGGCGCTCAGCGTCGCCTCCCTGGGCTTCGCCGTCTTCGCCTCCATCAGAGCCGCCTTGAGCATGCGCAGCGTGCTCAGGGTCTCCGCGTCCCTGTCCTTCATCGCCCTGACCAGGTCGGTCTGCAGGCGCGCCTGGATCGTGGCGTCGTCGTTCGCGCTCATCCGGCTCCTCCGGGTTGTGCCCCGCGCACCGGGGCGGCGCGAACTCTAGTGGACTTTCGACGATTCGGCATCCGGGGCAGCGAGAACCCCCTCCGGACCTGCTCACCCGGGTCACCGCATCGCGGAGAGCGGCACCTCGATTCCCGCCGTGTAGATCGTGTTGTCGCGCGTCGTGAAGTCGAAGCGGCTGTTGCGCTCGACGCCGAGCCGCACGAAGCGGAACTTCGCGTCGGCGGCCCAGCCGATCGTCTTTCGGCTGGCCGGCGCGACGGTGAGCTGGAACCAGTCGTTTGCCTCGTTCGCGAAACGCGCGCGCACCGGCACGACCCAGAGTCCCTCCTCGCGCGGATCGCGGATCACGGTCAGCCCGGCGAAGGAGTACGAGTGCCAGTACACGTCGGCCCCGACCTCGCCGACGACCAGCGTCTCGTCGTCGGTGACGATCGGACTCACGGCCGCGCGGGCGACCCAGCGCTGGCCGATCACCTGCCCGGTCTCGAGGAAGAAGCGTTCGGCGTGCCGTTCGTGCCGCCACGCCACGTCGTACGACGAGCGGCGGCGGTCCCGGAACGTCAGACCGAGTTCGGGGCGGAACTGGTCCTCGCCTCGCTCGAAGTCCCAGTACTCGAGCTGGACGTGGAAGGGGCCGGGCGCCACGTAGGCGATGACGTCGCGCATGGCTTCACCGTCGGAGAAATCCCAGTAGCGGACCTGGGCCCCGGCCACCGGCGCGGCCGCGACGGGCGCGGCGGTGAGCGCGGCCAGGAGCATCGCGAGGCAGATCGGTCGTCTCATGCCGGTATCCGGTCCTGCGGCCCGCGCCGCGGCTTCATGGTCTGCTTGACGTAGCGCAGCCACGCCCAGGTGAAGAGGGCCGCGGTGCGCAGGATCGTGTTCACGGCGCCGTAGACGGGATAGAAGAGCAGGACGCCGAGCGGAGCGCGGCGATTCGAGCCGGGCTCGCGAATCACCATCCACGGGAACATCTCGAACGCCAGGTAGAGCAGGTAGAGGACCAGGGCCCACCAGCGCAACCCCGGTGTCACCGCGAGCACGAAGATGGACCAGGTCTTGAGCGGATCGGTGATCACGGTGAACAGGTTGTAGGCCATCTCGTAGCGCAGCCGCCAGCTGACGTTTCGCTTCGCGGCCAGCTTGATCATGTTGAAGACCTGGTGGTAGGTCCCGGGGTACCAGCCGAACAGGCGCTGCCGCGCCCACTCGCGCCAGCCGAACGGCGTGACCGTCCATACCGGTTCGCTCGCGAAGGCGATGTGCCGGTCGTTGAGCAGGTGCAGGATCGTCCGCTGCAGGTCCTCGCCCTGGAACACGCAGGTGTGCTCGTGGTGCAGGGCCTGCAGATCGTCACGCCGGAACAATCCAATCGCGCCCGAGACGCAGCTCACGGACTGCGTGACGTCGTGGAAGCGCTTGCCGATCTCCATGCTCTTCGCGTACTCGTAGCGCTGCACGGCGCCGAGGAAGGTGTTCCCGCGCGCGCCGTCGCGATTGCGCCGGTCCGGCAGCACCTGGAAGGCGACGGCGTCGCTGCCGCCGACGGTGAGCAGCGAAGTCGGGATTCGCGAGGTGCCCAGCCGCGTGTCGTCGTCCAGCAGCAGCACGAGCGGCGTCCCGACCCGATGGATCGCGAAGTTGATCGCCGAGGCCTTGCCCTTCGATTTCTCGAATCGGTGCACCGTGCATCCGAGCCCGCGGGCAACCTCCGAGGTTCCATCGGTGCTGCCATCGTCCACCACGTGGACCCGCTCGGCCGGGATGAGCTTCACCAGCTCGCCGATCGTCTCCGGCAGCACCGCGGCACCGTTCCGGCAGGCGATGACCGCGCTCACCAGCGAAGTGTCCTGCTCGAAGCTCCGCGGCTCGGAACGACCGAGCAGCTCGATCACGAGCTTGACGAAGTCCACGAGCGTGCAGAACAGCACCACGAACAGCAGGTGTCCCGGCCAGCCGCCGGAGGTCGCCGCGCCGTCGAGCGGCGAGACGAAGCCCGGAACCAGAAGCGACCAGAAGTTCATCGGCCGTGCCTCCCGGAGCGGCGCGCATGCTTGACCGTGCCCGAAGCGCTCCCTACGCTGCCGCGCGATCCGACGTCCGTCCCACGCAGGAGGCACGCTTGAACCGCGAGCAACGACTGGCCGAGCTTCAACGTCGGCGCGAGCAGGCGCTGGCCGGCGGCGGCGCCGAGCGCGTCGCGAAGATCCACGCCAAGGGTCGACTCACCGCCCGCGAGCGCCTCGAGCTGCTGCTGGACCCGGGCTCGTTCACGGAGGTGGGAACGTTCGTCACGCACCGCTGCGCGGACTTCGGCATGGCGGACAAGCGAATCACCGGTGACGGCGTCGTGGCCGGATTCGGCCACGTGGACGGCCGTCTCGTCTACGTGTTCGCCCAGGACTTCACCGTGTTCGGCGGAACGATGAGCGAAGCCAACGCGAAGAAGATCTGCGCCATCATGGATCTCGCGATGGACAACGGCGCGCCGGTCGTCGGGCTGAACGATTCCGGCGGTGCGCGCATCCAGGAAGGCGTGCTCTCGCTGGGCGCCTACGCGGACATCTTCCTGCGCAACACGCTCGCCTCGGGCGTCGTGCCGCAGATCTCGGTCGTCATGGGCCCGTGCGCCGGCGGCGCCGTCTACTCCCCGGCCATCACGGACTTCACGATCATGGTGCAGGGCACGAGCCACATGTTCGTGACCGGCCCGGAGGTCATCAAGGCCGTCACCGCCGAGGACGTGACCTTTGAAGACCTCGGCGGCGCCATGACGCACAACACCAAGAGCGGAGTCGCCCATTTCGCGGCGGCCGACGACGCCGACGCCATTCGACATGTACGGCGGCTGCTTTCGTTCCTGCCCGGAAACAACGCCGAAGACGCCCCGCGCCGCAACGCCACGGACCCCGTGGACCGGCGGGCGCCGGAACTCGCGACGTTGGTGCCCGAGTCGCCCGACCGGCCCTACGACATGAAGGAACTGGTCCGCCACGTCGTGGACGACGGGGAGTTCTTCGAGGTGCACGAGCACTTCGCGGGCAACATCATCGTAGGTTTCGCGCGCCTGAACGGGCGTCCGGTGGGCATCGTCGGCAACCAGCCGAGCGTCCTGGCCGGAGTGCTCGACATCGACTCGTCGGTCAAGGGCGCGCGCTTCGTCCGATTCTGCGACGCGTTCAACATTCCCCTCGTGACCTTCGAAGACGTGCCCGGCTTCCTGCCCGGCACGCGGCAGGAATGGGGCGGCATCATCCGCCACGGCGCCAAGCTGCTGTACGCCTACTGCGAAGCGACCGTCCCGAAGCTGACGGTGGTCGTTCGCAAGGCCTATGGCGGCGCCTACGACGTCATGTCGAGCAAGCACATCCGCGGCGACTACAACGTCGCCTGGCCGAGCGCGGAGATGGCGGTCATGGGCGCCGACGGCGCGGTCAACATCCTTTACCGCGACGAGATCGCGAAGGCCGCGGACCCCGCCGCCGAACGGCGACGGCGGATCGCCGAATACAACGACAAGTTCGCCTCCCCGTACATCGCCGCCGCGCTGGGCTTCCTGGACGACGTGATCGAGCCCCAGGAGACGCGACCGAAACTGATCGCGGCTCTCGAGATGCTGCGGAACAAGCGCCAGAGCTCGCCTTCGAAGAAGCACGGCAATCCCCCGCTGTAGGCCATCGCGGCGTCGTCGCATCGAGCGGGTGACCCGGACCGGGGCGGGACCGGGACCAAAGGGCGGGTGAATACGGCGAAAATCGTAACCATGCGTTCATGCCCCGTTCAAAGGGTCATTCCGCCGTCGCGAGGGGCAAACCACCCTGCGGTGCGCCGGGGAATTCGCCGCGGGAGCGCGGATTGACCCGGCTCAGACGACCAGCATGGCGTCCCCGTAGGAGTAGAAGCGATAGCGCTCGCGGACCGCGTGCGCGTAGGCCGCCCGCAGGAGATCCCCGCCCGCGAACGCCGCCACCAGCAACAGCAGCGTGGTTCGCGGCAGGTGGAAGTTCGTCATGAGCGCGTCGGCCGCCTGAAACGCGTAGGGCGGATGAATGAACTTGCGCGTCCAGCCCGAGCCCGCGCCGAGCGTTCCACCGCACGCGTCGCAGGCGCTCTCGAGCGCGCGAACGCTCGTCGTTCCCACCACGACGATCCGGCCTCCCGCGGCGCGCGCGGAGTTCAGCGTCGCCGCCGCCTCCGCGGACACCTCGTACCACTCCTCGTCCATGCGATGGCTCGCCGGGTCGGCCGCGGTCACCGGCCGGAACGTGCCCGGCCCGACGTGCAGCAGAAGCTTCGCGCGCGCCACGCCCAGCGCTCCGAGATCCGCGAGCAGCCCGGGCGTGAAATGAAGCCCCGCGGTCGGCGATGCGACCGCGCCATCCACACGCGCGTAGACCGTCTGGTAGCGTTCGCGATCCTCAGCCGCCGCGGCGCGGCGAATGTAGGGCGGCAGCGGAATCTCGCCGTGCACCCGCAACACGGCATCGAGGTCGCCGCGCTGCACCCGCAGGACCCGCTCTCCCGCCTCACCTTCGGCGACCACCGCGAGTTCGAGGGCGCCGCCGGCCGCCGTGAGCACCAGGCCCACCGCGGCGTGCTTCGCGGGCCGCGCCAGCACACGCCAGCACTCCCCCTCCCCGGCTTCGGGGCGGACGAACAGCAGCTCGACGCGGCCGCCGGTGGGGCGGTGCGCGAACAGCCTTGCCGGCCGCACCCGCGTCTCGTTCAGCGCCAGTGCATCGCCCGCGCGCAACCACCGGGGCAGGTCGGCGACGGTCTGGTCGTGCAGCGCGCCCCCGGCGCGCTCGACGACCAGCAGGCGGGCCGCCTCGCGCCGCTGCGCCGGGTGCTGCGCGATCAACGCCTCGGGAAGGTCGTAGTCGAGGTCTTCGAGCCGCACGGGGACGCCGGCGCTCAGGCGAGCGGCAGTTCCGGCTGGTCGGACCTCGACTCGCCATCGCGCAGCCGCGCCGGCAGCGGCACCGACAGGTGCTCGTAAGCCAGGCGCGTCGCCTCCCGGCCACGCGCGGTGCGCCGCACGAATCCCTCCTGCACGAGAAACGGCTCGTAGACGTCCTCGAGCGTTCCGGCGTCCTCCCCGAGCACGACCGCGAGCGACTGCAGTCCGACCGGACCGCCGTCGTACCGCTGGATGAGCGCTTCGAGCATGCGCCGGTCCATCTCGTCGAGGCCGCGCTCATCCACCTCCAGCAGGCGCAGCGCCTCGCGGGTGACGCCGAGTTCCACCCGGCCGTCGGACTTGATGAGCGCGAAGTCCCGAACCCGGCGGAGCAGCCGATTGGCGACGCGCGGGGTGCCGCGCGAGCGCCGGGCGATCTCGCGGGCCGCGTCGTCGTCCACCACCGTTTCGAGAATGCCCGCGGATCGGCGGACGATGTGCCGCAGGTCCTCGACCGCGTAGAAGTCCATGCGCAGCGTGACCCCGAAGCGGGCCCGCATCGGCGCCGAGAGCAGGCCGGATCGCGTCGTGGCCCCGACGAGCGTGAACGGCTCGAGATTGAGCTTGAGCGAACGGGCGCTCGGTCCGCGGTCGATCAGCACGTCGAGCGTGAAGTCCTCGAGCGCGCTGTAGAGGTACTCCTCGACGATCGGGCTGAGGCGATGGATCTCGTCCACGAACAGGATCCCGCGCGGTCCGAGGTTGGTGAGAAGGCCGGCGAGGTCGCCGGCCTTCTCGATCACCGGCCCCGACGTGTGCGTGATCTCGACCCCCAGCTCGTGCGCCAGGATGCTGGCCAGCGTCGTCTTGCCGAGCCCGGGCGGCCCGTGGAACAGCACGTGGTCGAGCGCTTCGCCGCGGCGCCGGGCCGCCTCGAGGAAGATGGCGAGCGGCTCACGGATCTGCGGCTGGCCCACGAACTCCGACAGCGCCGAGGGCCGCAGGCGTTTTTCCTCGCGTGCGTCCTCGGCGAGCGGCGCGGGGTCGGCGAGCCGGCCGGGTCGCTCACCGGTGATCCTGCGGGGCTTGTCGCTCATGGCGGTCTCCGGATCCTTCAGCGCGAGACGACCGCCGGCTTCGCCAACCGAAGCAGGGCGCGCTTCACGATGTCTTCGAGGGAAAGGTCGGGCTGTTCGCCTCCGGCCTTGCGAACGGCGTCCTGCGCCTGCGTCGCAGAATAGCCGAGCGTCACCAGCGCCGCGACGGCGTCGTCGAAACGCTCGGAACGCGGCAGGACTCCCCCCTCCCGTCCGCGAGCGCCGGCCGCGGCGGAACCGGCCGGCAGGAAGTCGAGCTTGTCCCGCAGCTCGACCACGAGCCGCTCGGCCGTCTTGCGGCCGATGCCCGGCACCGCGACGATCGCGCCGATCTGCTCCTCCCGGATCGCACGCACGAGCGCCGCCGGGGCGAGTCCCGAGAGCGCGGCGAGCGCGAGCCTCGGGCCCACGCCGCTCACCCCGATGAGCAGATCGAAGAGCCTCAGCTCGTCCGCGCTCGCGAAGCCGAAGAGCAGCAGGGCATCCTCGCGCACGATCTGGCGCGTGCGCAGGCGCGCTTCAGTGCCGGCCGGCGGGAGCGCCGCGAGCGTGTGCGAGGAGACCTGAACGAGGTAACCCACTCCTCCGGCCTCGAGAACGCACCAGCCCTCGCCCCGCTCCAGCAACTGGCCGCGCAGCGAGGCGATCACCGGGCCGCCCTCGCCAGCAGCGCTTCCCAGGCGCGTGCCGGCCTTGCCCCCGTCCCGCGCGCGGCGAAGCGCGAGCGGTTGAGGTGGCAAAGCGCGCCCGCGAGAGCGTCGGCGGCGTCCGCCTGCGGCGCCGCTTCCAGGCCGAGGATGCGGCGAACCATCGCCGCCACCTGTTCCTTGGCGGCGCCGCCGCGACCGGTGACCGCGAGCTTCACCTCGCGCGGCGTGTACTCGGCCAGCTCGATGCCCCGCTCGACCGCCGCCACCATGAGTGCGCCGCGGACGTGGCCGAGCACGAGCGTGGAACGCACGTTCTGGTGGTAGAAGGCCTCTTCGAGGACGACGGCATCCGGCGAGAACCGCTCGAGGATCGCCCCGGCCTCTCGAGCCAGGAAGTGAAGCCTCCGCGGCAGGTCGAGGCCCGCCCCGGGCGAGAGGGTTCCGCACTCGACGCAGCGAAACGCGTTGCCGGACCTTTCCACGAGGCCCCAGCCGGTCCGTCGGCTTCCGGGGTCCAGTCCCAGGACACGCATGGCGCGCATGCTGGGGCTATTGCGTGAGCTTCGCAAGGACTTCGTCGGGCAGGAGGAAGTTCGCGTAGACCTTCTGGACGTCGTCATTCTCCTCGAGTTGCTCGATGAGCCTGAGCACGCTGCCGGCGCCCTGCTCGGTCAGCGTCACGTGGATCGAGGCGAGCCGGGTCACCTCCGCGCTGGACATCGCGACCGAGCGGGCGGCCAGCGCCTCGCGCACCGCCTCGAACGCCGACGGCGGCGTCAGGACCTCGAACGTGGCTCCTTCGGCGACGACGTCCTCCGCGCCCGCCTCCAGGGCCAACTCCAGCAGAGCGTCCTCGGCGATCGCTGCCCGGTCCACGACGATCACGCCTCGCGTCCGAAACAGGTACGACACGGCTCCGGCGGCGGCGAGGCTGCCGCCGAAGCGCGTGAAAAGGTGGCGAATGTCGTTCGCGGCACGATTGCGATTGTCGGTCGCGCACTCGACGAGGATCGCAACTCCGTGAGGTCCGTATCCTTCGAAGTGCATCTCCTCGATCGTCGCGCCGTCGAGTTCGCCCGTACCCTTTCGGACCGCCCGCTCGATGTTGGCCGCCGGCATGTTCACCGCCTTGGCGGCCTGGATCGCCGTCCGCAGGCGCGGATTCCCGTCAGGGTCGCCGCCGGCCCGGGCGGCAAGGGTGATCTCCTTGATGATCCGGGTGAAGGCCTTGCCCCGGGCGGCGTCGGTCGCGGCCTTCTTGCGCTTGATCGTCGACCATTTGGAGTGGCCCGACATGCGTCCCGGGCGCCCGGCCGGAAGGGTCCGCGAACCCGCCGGCGGCGGGCCCGCGGGCCGTCCCCGCTAGGCGTTCGCGCCCGCCTCCTTCTCGGCCCGCGCCGCGGCGATGACCTTCTCGGCGATTTCGCGCGGCACTTCCTCGTAGTGCGACAGCCTGGCGTGGTGCATGCCTCTGCCCTGCGTGATCGAGCGCAGGTGCGAGGCGTACTTGTAGAGCTCGGCGGCGGGAACCTTGGCCTTGATGACCTGGTAGTGGCCGCTCGCTTCGGTGCCGAGGATCTTGCCCCGGCGCGAGGACATGTCCCCCATCACGTCGCCGAGGAACTCCTCCGGCACGCGCACTTCGAGGTCGCTGAACGGCTCGAGCAGCACGGGAGAGGCCTTGAGCACGACCTGGTGGAAGCAGGTCTCGGCCGCGATCTTGAACGCCATTTCCGAGGAGTCCACGTCGTGGTACTTGCCGAAGAACACCGCGACCCGCACGTCCACGACCGGGTAGCCGGCGAGCGGCCCCTTCTCCATGCCGGCGACGACGCCCTTCTCGACGGCGGGAATGTACTGCCCGGGAATCACCCCGCCCTTGATCTCGTCCACGAACTGGAACTTCCCGCCGCGCGGAAGCGGCTCGACCTTGAGGTGCACCTCGCCGAACTGGCCGCGCCCGCCGGACTGTTTCTTGTGGCGGTATTCGTCCTGCGCCTTGCCGCGGATCGTCTCGCGGTACGGAACGTGCGGCTTGCTGAGCAGCACGTCCACGCCGAAGCGCTTCTTGAGGCGCTCGACGAGGATCTCGAGGTGCAGATCGCCCATGCCGTAGACGAGGTGTTCCCGGGTGCTCTCCTCGTAGCCGCGCGCGAGCGTCGGATCCTCCTCGTGCAGGCGCGCGATGCCCTGCGCCATCTTCTCCTCGTCCCCCTTGTTCTTCGAGCGGATGCACTCGGCCGTGACGGGATCGGGAAAGTCCGGCGCCGCCAGCTTCACCGGTCGCGCCTTGTCGGCCAGCGTGTCCCCGGTGTGCGTTTCGCGCAGCTTGACCGCCGCGACGATGTCGCCGGCGGCGGCGCCCTTGCAGTCCGACCTTTCCTTTCCGGTCAGGTGGTAGAGCGTGCCCATCTTCTCGGAGCGTGCGCGCGAAGTGTTGAGGAGTTCCTTGCCCGGCTCGAGGTGCCCGGCCCAGAGACGAATGAGCGACAACTCGCCGAGGTGTGCTTCGGCCAGCGTCTTGAACACGGTGGCCGCAACCGGAGCCGTGGCCTCGGGCCGGATCTCAACCACGGCCCCGTCGCCGCCGCTCGGGCCCTTCTGGGGATGGACGTCAAGTGGCGAGGGGAGGACGTCCGCGACCTCGTCGAGCACTTCCTTGACTCCGAGGTTGTGGTACGCCGAGCAGCAGAACACCGGGGCCAGATCGCACATCACGACCCGTTCGCAGAGTCCCTTGCGGATCTCCTCGACCGACAGCTCGCCGCTCGAGAGGAACTTCTCCATGAGACTCTCATCGCCGGTCGCGGCCTCCTCCATGAGCGTCGCGCGCGCCGCGGCGGCGCGTTCCGCGAGCTCGGCCGGAATCGGGATCTCCTGGCTCTTCTCCTCCACCCCTCGCCCGGTGAACTGCCACGCCCGGTTTTCGATCAGGTCCACGATGCCGGCGAACTGCTCCGCCTCGCCGATCGGGATCTGCACCGCCACCGCGTTCAGGCCGAGACGATCGTGACAGCTGCGGACCGCCGCCGCGAAGTCGGCGTGCTCCTTGTCCATCATGTTCACGACGACCAGGATCGGGCTCTTCTCCTGCTTGAGCACCTCCCAGACGACCTCGGTGCCGACCTCGACTCCAGCGCTGGCGCGGATCACGAGGATCGCGGCGTCCGCCACCCTCAGGGCGCTGTAGACGTCCCCAACGAAGTCCGGATACCCCGGCGTGTCGAGCAGGTTGACCTTGTGTCCCGCCCACTCGAACTGGGCGAGGCCCAGGTCGATCGTGATCTGCCGCGAGATCTCGTCGGGGGCGTGGTCGAGCAGCGTGGTGCCGTCGGAGATCCGCCCCAGCCGGGTCGTCGCCTTCGCGTTGAAGAGCATCGCCTCCGCCAGCGACGTCTTGCCGACTCCGTGGTGTGCGACCAGGGCGACGTTCCGGATCTGTGCAGTGGGGAACTCTTTCACCCGACACCTCCCGTGCGCAGCTCGAAGTGACCCGAGGACGGCGTGCCCGCCTTTGACACCGGCGAGCATCAATCGCGTAACTGCAAGTAAAGGCGGAAACTAGCACCGCTGTTCGAAGCGGGTCAAGAACTCAGGGACGGACCTTCCGGACGCGCGGGTTCCAGCGAGCGCAACATTGACCCGCCGAGAACATCGGCGGGCCCGGGCGGATTGAATCCCTCCCCCCACGACACTACTGTGGGACGCACATGGTCTGTCGTGGGCCTGCGGGCCCACTCTGGATCTTCCCGGTTGTGGGCCCTCGGGCCCACGCACCACTGGACCCGAAAGGAGCCGTCGAATGTCGTTTCTGAAGCCCCAGCGTGCCCTGAGCCTCGGGATCGCTGCGCTCGCTGCCTTTGCCTTCATGTTCGCGCTCACCGCCCAGGCCGGCCCCAGCAAGGGCAACGCCGCCGCGGGCAAGGTGATCTACACCTCCAAGTGCGTCGTCTGCCACAAGGTCGACGGGACGGGGGGCGTCAAGCTGACCGGCAAGCCGACCCCGAACTGGAAGCTGCCCAGCACCTGGGCCGACCCCGCGCGCGCCAAGGGCGGTGACGACTACCTGCGCGACTGCATCACCAACGGCAAGCTCAAGGAAGGCATGGTTGCGTGGGGCAAGTCGGGCCAGCTCAAGCCCGCTCAGATCGAGGACCTCATCGCCTACATCCACACGCTCGCGAAGAAGAAGTAACGTCCTTCGGTCACCAGACGTACGAGACGAGGCGCGGCCCGACGGGCCGCGCCTCGCTGCTTTCGCCCGTCAGCGGATATCGAGCGTGTAGGGCAGCATCGCGAGCGTCGCGCCGGCCGGGAACCGGGCCGCCACGAGCCACGCGGCGAAGACGGGTGAGAGCGCGGAGGCCTCCGACTCGTCGTCTTCGACTCCGAGCAGGCCCTCCAGGAATGTCCGCACGAACGAGTGCTTCGGTCGCGGATAGAGCTCGAGGCGAACGGTCGCGTCCTCGGACAGCCCGGCGCGCGACCTTGCCACGGCCACCGCCGTGTTCAGGCCCCCCAGTGTGTCCACCAGGCCGAAGCGTTGGGCCGACAGGCCGGCCCAGACGCGGCCGCGGCCGAGCGAGTCCGCGCGTTCCTCGCTCATGCCCCTGCCCTCCGCCACTCGCGCGAGAAACACGCGGTAGAAGTCGTCGAGCTGGGCCTGGTAGCGATCCCGCTCCTGCGGGGTGAAGTCCCGGAACGGCGAGAGCATCTCCGCATTTCGCCCGCGCGAGACCGTTTCGATGTTCAGCCCGAGCTTCTGGTAGAGACCCAGCAGGTTGAGCTTGCCACCGAAGACGCCGATCGAGCCGGTGAGCGTCGTCGGTTCCGCCACGATGCGGTCGGCGCCGCAGGCGATGTAGTAGCCTCCCGACGCGGCGAGGTTCGACATGCTGACGATCACCGGCTTCTGGGCGCGGGCACGGCGCACCTCCTGCCAGATGTCGTCCGAGGCCTGGCCCGAGCCGCCCGGACTGTCCACGCGCAGCACGATGGCCTTGACCGCGCGGCGGTTCCGCGCCTCGCGAAGCGCGGAAACCATCGTTTCGGAGCCGCATTGCTCGCCACTCCACGGATTCGAGCTCGAACGACCGGGTACGATGGCGCCGCTCGCCACGATCAGGGCGATCTCCGGTTCGCCGAGGGACGTCGCGTCCTTCGTTCCGCGCACGTAACGGCTGAGTGAGGTCGTACCGAGGCTTCGCCCATCGGCCTGCCCGGCGAGCGCGTCGAGGCTGGGTTCATCGAGCAGCGTATCGAGCAGGCCGGCGTGCAGCGCGGCCCGGGCGGTGAAGGGGCCTTCGTCGATCAAGCGGCGCACGGAATCCGGGGCCAGGTCCCGCGCCGAGGCGAGCGAGTCCACGAGCAGGCCGTACTCCTCGTCGAGCAGCGATTCCAGCGCCGCGCGCGCCGGCGCGCTGAAACCCGTGCGGGTATAGGTCTCGACCGCGGACTTGTACTCACCCACGCTGGCGAAGTTCGGGGTGATGCCCAGCTTGTCGTAGGTTCCGCGGAGAAACATCGCCGACAGCGTCAAACCATCGAGCTGGAGGATCGCCGTTTCCGGCATCGAGACCAGGTCGGCCCCTGTGGCGAGCAGGTAGGACTGCTCGTCGCCCCCGGCAAGGCTCACGTAGACCGGCTTGCCGGCGTCCCGGAACAGGGCGAGCGCGTCCCTGAACTCGGCGATGCGGGCCCAGCCCCAGCTCACGCCCCCGACATGAAGAACCAGGGCGTCGATCGCGTCGTCGTCGGCCGCGCGCGAGATCCCGGCGCATATTTCGCGCAGGCTGGGCTGGTCTCGACGAAGCGACGCAAGGGAGAACGGCAGATACGGGGCGGGAGCCTCGTCGATCTCGGCGGGCACGTCGTAGACCAGCATTCGGTGCTCGGTCGGGCCTCGTACGGGGCTGCGGAATCGGTTGACGACCGCCAGGGCGACGGCCCCAAGCACCACAACCAGGATGATCCACCCCAGAACCCTGCGTCGGGACCCCATGCAACCCTCCGTGGTGACGTGCGTTTCAGAACAGTCTACGGACGTCGAGCGAGAAGTAAAGGCTCCGGGCATCCTGGTCCGGATCGTCGTGGCGCTCGTCGCGCAGCGTGGCCAGGGCGCGCACTCGCATCCGGGCCGGCAGCTTCTGGTCCAGGAAGGCGCTCAGCTCCACGAAAGTGAAGTCGGAATGAAGCGGGGTTGCCGGCAGCAGGGGGTCCGTCATCGCGGCGACGGTCCCGGCATAGCGCCTGCGCCCGAAAGCCGGGGCCACGTTCCACCAGGAGGCGGCGGTGAAGCGCTCGAGCTCCAGCGTCCAGCCGAGTTCGTCGTAGGACTCCGCATCGTTCCATGGCGCCGAGAGCCACTCGGCCCGCGGTCCCATTCCAACCCGCCAGGCCGTACCCAGCATGCGCCCCAGGACCAATCGTGCGTCCCAGACGTCGTAGTCGAAGTCGAGCAGGCTGTCCGGGACGTCGAAGCGGAGGGATTCGAGGCTGACCTCCGGGCGGATTTCCCAGGACAGCGCGGGCGCGAAGGTTCCCGACAGGGTCGTCTCGCCCCTCAGGAATCGGTCCCGGCTGCTGGTCACGTCCCGGAGGGCCACGCGACGGTCCGCCTCGGCCGCCAGGACGAGCGAGCTCGCGATCCCGAAGTTCCGTCGCCAGGTGACGGCCAACCGATGCTCGAACTGGTCGCGGGAGGTGGAGTCGCGGAACACGCGCCCCACCGCACCGTACTCCACGTCCCACTCCGAACCCAGGAGCGGCGTGCGCGCCCATCCGGCGGATACACGCGCCGAGGTGCCCGAAAGTACGAACGGGTCGCTGCCCGCGAGCGCACGCACGACTTCGGAGCCGGCTGCGAGGCGCAGCGCCGAAGACTCGTCGAACGACAGGAGCCTCGCGCGACCCGTGAGCGCTGCCTTCCATTCCC